>OJBX01000068.1_pt1 | contig 91092 bp, 80 predicted proteins | sample 1590751 | NCBI WGS metagenome assembly OJBX01 (sample SAMN05416780, study PRJEB24817) | seawater metagenome | isolation source: Sea water | place: Canada:Atlantic | collected 2013-07
TACAGTTGACGGTGTTCGTATTATCGCTGAAGTCAGGGACTTTTTCAGAGCCTCCTTAGGGGAGCTTGCTGATTATTTGGAACGCCTAGAAGCACTGCAAACAACGACACAACACGCATTGCAGCGGGCTAACATGCTCTCTTCTTGAACGACGTTATTCTTTTTTGAACGCTCACATAGCCAAGCATTAAGTGCACCTGCCGTTAATGGGCGAGAAATAAAATACCCTTGCCCCACATGGCACCCTGCTTCCACAAGCGTGTCGTATTGTGAAGCGGTTTCGATGCCTTCAGCGACGACCTTGAGGCCAAGGCGCTTGCTCATGTCGATGATCGATAAGGTAATAGCCAGTGCGTCTTTATCTTCGTCAATCAGTGAGACAAAACTACGGTCAATCTTTAATTCGCTAAAGGGTAATCGATAGAGCTGCGTTAAAGAGGAGTAGCCGGTACCAAAATCGTCTAATGCGAGTTGGCATCCGCGCTGCCTCATCGATTTAAGTACAGAGCTTGCATAACCTAAACACTCGACGCCCACCGATTCAGTCAGTTCTAAAGTAATGTTGGCCAGTGTTGCACCACTTTGTAGAGTGAGTTGATCAAACTCTTCCATTACCCCTTCTGCTTGAATAAAAGCCACCGGTATATTGATAGAGACGTTCAGGTTCCAGCCGAGTGACTGCCAAAGCGCTTGTTGCTTCATTGCATGCTCTATGACGCACCGGGTGAGAGGAAGCATCAGCCCGTTTTGCTCAGCAAGGGGAATAAAGCTATCGGGATAGAGCACGCCACGCTCAGGATCCTGCCAGCGCACTAACGCTTCTACCCCGGTGACATGGCCTTTTTGCAGGTCGATTTGAGGTTGATAGGCGAGAAAAAGCTGATTTTCAGCAATAGCTCGCGCCAAATCGTCCTTGGTAGGTGGTTTAGGCACATTTTTTAAGGGTTCAAGAATCGCTATTAAATCGGTTAGCAGCTTAGACTTAGGCAGGAAACCGAGCATGTGAAAGCCCATTGTTTTACCTTTTGAAAGCACTATATCTGCCGTTTCCTGAGTGCAGCTACTAATGATCAAAATTGACGCTTTTAAACGTAAATCGTAGAGATAGTCTAATATATCGAGGCCGGTAAATTCGCCGAGCCCAAGGTCAAGCAAGATTAACTCTGCATTGAGTAGCGCAGGCTTGCGTGCGAGCTCCCCCAAGCTACCGGCGGTGACCACGTCATAACCCTGCTGCGTTAGCAGCATTTTACCTAGTAATTGTACGTCTAGGTCATCATCAATAACTAAAGCATTTGATAGCATCTGTGTTCCTGTGATTGCTAATGCAATGGGCAGCGTTTTAAGTTGACGGGATAGGTAGATAGGGATAAGTGAAACGCGAAATTCCCCGGGCCACCCTGGCCCGGGGAAACCTCAAGCTTAGAAGGATTCCCACTCTGGTTGCGACGTACTCACTAACTTACGCGATGCTGACGGCGTAGAGTGTGGCTTTATTTCCGGAGGGGCCAACGCCGCACTGCTGGGAGAAGCCTGTTCGTCTGCATTGCTAAGCTTAAAGGCGCCCACCAGTTTGCCTAGTCGATCGGCTTGTTCTCTCAATTCTGCGGCGGCAGCACTGGACTCTTCCACCATGGAGGCATTGTGCTGCGTCATGCTATCCAGCTCGTTCACAGCGTCATTGACTTGCCCAATTCCCACGCTTTGTTCTTTAGCACCGGCACTAATTTCGGCGATGACATCCGCCACACGCTCGATGCTCTTGACCATTTCCTGCATGGTGACGCCGGTTTGCTTCACTTGATCAACGCCCGATTTGGTTCGGCTTAATGAGGTGTTGATCAGCGCGGCAATATTTTTGGAGGCATCACTCGAACGGCTGGCTAATATACGCACCTCTTGAGCTACCACGGCAAACCCTCTGCCGTGTTCACCCGCACGCGCGGCTTCTACTGAGGCGTTGAGGGCCAGAATATTGGTTTGAAAAGCGATACTATCGATCAGGCTGACGATGTTACTGATCTCAGAAGAGGAATCGTTAATGGTATCCATCGTCTGCTCAACGGTGTGCATGGATCGCAAACCCTGCTGGGCGAGCTCTTTAGTCGAAAGAGCAAGCTGATCGGCCTGTTGTGCTGAGTCAGAAGCATTAGTGACCACCGCCGCTATCTCTTCCATGGACGCCGATGTTTGCTGCAGATTGGCGGCTGCTTGCTCCGTGCGCGCGGCGAGCTCTTGGCTACCTTTGGCAATTTCAGTGGAGGCGTGCTGAAGGCTGACCGTACTGCTGCTAACGGATTGCAGCGTGTCATCAATGCGCTTAATGAAGGCGTTAAACTGTTGCGCTAATTCGCCAATTTCGTCGCGCCGCTGGCTGTTGATACGGGCGGTTAGGTCACCATCACCTTCGGTGATCTCTTTAATGCGGCCAGTAATCTGACGAATGGCGCGAGACATCATTAACGGACCTAACAAAGCAATGAGGATTGCAATCACACAAACAATAAGAGAAATAATGATAGTCGTGGTTTGTTGCAGTTGAATCCTATCTGCAACCGCTGCTTCGGCTTGGTAGGTGGCCGTTTCGATATTAACGCCGGACACATCATAGAGTTCACGAAGCGAATTGAAGTGGTCTAGTGACGAGCCTGAAAGAATAGCTAAAGCTTCCGCCGTTTCACCGCTTCTGTGCATACTGAAAACTTGCTCAACTTCTTCTTTCCAATCGCTATACAGTGCTTCTAAATTAGCCAATTGAACCGTAAGCTCTGGATAGTTTTGCATTAACTCGGCATAAAGTTTTATACGGTCGTAAGCCTGCTGAGCATTTTCCTCAAACGCTACTACTAATTCAGATGCTCTTTGACTATTCGGGTCGGAAAGTAAATATTCAATTTCGGCTACCCTAGCCTGGTAAAGATCGCGGTCGCCATTGAGGGTGGCGGAAGTCGCCGGAATATAATTGGTGATAAACGTATCAAGGCGATTTTTTACCGTATTAACAAGCAGGGCATCGGCAACGACAATCACTAGTAGTGCCAATGCCACACTAATGAAGGCTAACGCATATTTAACTTTAATCTGGTGAAGGCGGTTCATTTGTACGACTCCGGTAGTGAGGAATTATGAGCGCACATTACCGTTAAAGTATTAACAAGGTCGATAGTTTAGCGAAACTTGTCACTTTTGTTTACGTTCTGATTTTTTTATTAGCCTTATAACGATTTATTGATAACGCTAATAAGAGTTATTCACTCTTAAAAGGCTTATTGATAACCCGCCGCTTGAAGTTTAAACAGCTTCGCATAGCGACCATTCGCTTCCAGCAGCGCCTCATGGGTACCACGCTCAATGATATGCCCTTGGTCGATCACCAAAATGAGATCGGCACTGCGGACGGTCGAAAAACGGTGGGAGATCAAAATAGCCATCTTGTCGCGGCTATGTTCGCGAAAACGGGCGAAAACTTCTGCTTCTGCGGCGGCATCCATGGCGGCGGTGGGTTCATCGAGCACAATGATATCGGCGTTTTCGCGCATGTAAGCACGGGAAAGGGCGATTTTTTGCCACTGCCCGCCGGAGAGTTCCTGGCCATTTTTAAACCAACGACCCAATTGGGTTTGGTAGCCGTTTGCCATGCGAGTAATAAAATCATCCGCCATGCCGTGACGGGCGGCCTGCTGCCAGCGTTGTTCGTCGTCGAAAGCCTGGGTATCGCCTACCCCCAAGTTCTCACCCACCTGCAGTTGGTAACGCACGAAATCCTGAAAAATCACACCCGTGCGATCACGCAGTGCTTGTGTGCTCCAGTCCCGTAAGTCGCTGCCGTCTAATAGAATTCGCCCCTGAGTAGGGCGGTAGAGCCGTGTTAATAGTTTGATCAGGGTGGTCTTGCCTGAACCATTCTCACCGACTAACGCTAGGCTCTGACCAGGCGAGAGATGCAAGGAAATATCGTGAAGAACCGGGTCTTGGGGAACAGAATCGCCGCCAGGATAAGCGAAACTGACGTTCTCAAAGCGCAGCCCGTCCCCAGGCAGGGCGCCCTGAGTGAGGGTGCCTGTCTCGGCTTCGACGGGCTGTTCGAGATACTCATAAAGATTGGAGAGGTACAGGTTGTCTTCGTACATCCCGCTAATCGCGGTAAGGCTGGCTGAAAGCGCCGCTTGACCCTGTTTGAAAACCATTAAATACATGGTCATTTGGCCCAAGGTAAGTGCCCCAGCGATCGTTTCAACCACGACCCAACCGTAAGCCGCGTAAAACGTTAAGGTGCCCAGCAATCCCAACAGAAAGCCCCAGCTTTCACGACGCAGCGTGAGGCGACGATCTTCGGCAAACAGCTGGGTAAAAATATCGCGGTAGCGCTTTAGAAACAGACCTTCCAGGCCAAACAGCTTGACCTCTTTAATGCTGTCTTCTCTGGCGAGTACTGTTTCCAGATAGATCTGCATACGGGTTTGCGGCGAGCGCCAGCGAAACAGGCGAAAGGCATCACCTGAGAATTTAGCCTCAGAGATAAATACCGGCAGGGCGCCTACCACTAAAATCAGTAACGCCCAGGGGGAAAATTGCACCAGTAGCACGCCGAAGCTGCCTAACGAGATAGCGTTTTGCAGCAAACCAAAGGTTTTGTTGACCAGCGCCAGTGGCCGCGTAGAGGCTTCGCGCCGTGCCCGGGTAAGCTGGTCGTAAAGCTCTGAATCCTCAAATTGGCTGAGCGACAGCGAGCCGGCTTTTTCCAGGATCATGACGTTCACCTTCTGCCCGAGAAGTGCTCGCAAGAGCGACTGCTGGGCAGACAGCCCACGTTGGGCGAGGGCAATGGCGCCAATGATCAGCGCCTCGATGCCCACCAGCTTCAGCACGGGCGTGATTGACGCCAACAAGCTGGGTTCGGAAGCCGCCTGATGCGCCTCCATCGCACTCACCACGCCATCGACAATTAACTGCCCGACCCAGGCCGCCACCGCGGGCAGCACACCGGCCACCAGGGTGCAGAGCGCTAACCCAAGCATCATCCAGCGGGAGGTTTCCCAGACCAAGCCAAGCGCGCGGCGGCTGTAGCGGAAGACACCAAAAAAGCCGCTCAACGGCGAAGAAGAGGTTTCAGAAGCGGGTGGGGACATAGATAACTTGGCAGACATCTCACAAAAAGGAGTGCCATGATGCGATGGTTGAACGTGGATAGCCAGCTCAACCGCCGGTTGCCTTCAACGGCAACGCGGCGGAGAGGAAATTATCGGTATGGATGCTTATCAGGCAGCGATTTACCAGGGTAGCACTGCCCCGTCGGTGCGTGGCTCGGTGCCGCCTTGCAGTACACCGGATTTGGGGTCGCGCAGAATGATCTGACCACGGCCAAAACTAATGGAGTCAGCGACCTTGACGATCTGATGCCCGCGGCGGGCGAGGGCCAGCGCTAGGTGATTGGGAAAATCGGCTTCGACTTCGATGGTTTTGCCTTTGGTCCACTTCCAGCGCGGCATATCGAGGGCCGCTTGGGGGTTAAGGTGATCTTCAAGCATCGCCGTTACCACCTGCACATGGCCTTGGGGCTGCATATAACCACCCATCACGCCAAAGGGCCCAACGGCTTGATTATCCTTGGTGATAAAACCCGGGATAATAGTGTGGTAAGTGCGTTTTCCTGGGGCCAGCGCATTGGGGTGCTGCGGGTCGAGGGAGAAGGACCAGCCGCGGTTCTGCAGGCTGATGCCTGTGCCAGGGACGACCATGCCGGAACCAAAGCCTTTGAAGTTGCTTTGGATCAGCGACACCATGTTGCCATCGCTGTCAGCCGTGGCTAGGTAGACGGTGCCCCCCTTGATGGGATTACCGTGTACCGGGTCAACGGCTTGTTCGCCGATCAGTGCGGCACGTGATTTCAAATAATCATCGTCCAGCATCTGCTCAATGGTGGGGCGCATAGCGTCGAGATCGGTCACGTGCGCAAAGCCATCGACATAGGCGAGTTTGGTGGCTTCAATACGCCGGTGCAGTGTTTCAACCGGGTCGTTTCCATCTTCACCTAAGTGCTCAAGCATACCAAGCGCTTGCAGTACGATCATGCCACTACCGTTGGGAGGGATTTCCCAAATATCGTGGCCTTTGTAGCGCACACTAATTGGGTCGACCCACTCCGGCTGGTAAGCCGCCAAGTCTTCTTTACGCAATAGGCCGTCGTTTTCGCGGGAAAAAGCATCAATAGCCTCGGCCAATTCGCCCTCGTAAAAGGTCTTAGCGTGCGTATCGGCAATTGCTTTAAGGCTTTTAGCATGGCCTTCCGAGCGCCACAGTTCTCCGGCCTCCGGAGCTCGACCTTCGGGGGCGAACGTATCAAACCAAGGCTTGAAGGAAGCCTCGCTATAAGCCGAGTAAGTAGCAAAGGCCTCCTTCCACATTTGATGAATAACGGGCGAGACGGGGAAGCCTTCATCAGCTAGTGCAATGGCAGGGGCCAGCAGCTCGGCGAACGGTAATTTGCCGAAGCGTTCGGAAAGCGCCGCCCAGGCAGCGGGAGCGCCGGGCACGGTAACTGGCAGCATGCCGTGGTTGGGCATTGCATCGTGGCCGAGCGCTTTTAAGGCTTCAATCGTGGCTGCTTGTGGGGCAGGGCCGCTGGCATTGAGACCATGAAGCTTGCCGTCGATCCAGACAATCGCAAAAGCGTCGCTGCCAATCCCATTAGAAGTGGGTTCGACCACAGTTAACGCCGCCGCGGTGGCAATTGCAGCATCAATTGCATTTCCCCCTTGCTGCAAAATACGAATACCTACCTGCGCCGCTAAGGGTTGTGACGTGGCGACCATACCACGCTTACCGTACGTTGCCATCCGGCGTGAGGCGCTGGGGTAATAGAGAGCATCGTGTTGCATATTAGAGTCCTTTTAAACGCTGAATCTTTCGATCCTGATAGAGCGAAAACAGAATGGATGCGACGGCTAAAGTGAGGAAAAGCGCAGAGAGTGGCCGAGTTAAGAACGTCAGCCAGCTTTCGTTTAGCTCGAGGGCGCGGAATAGCTGGCGCTCAAGGTTGTCGCCAAGCACTACACCTAGTATCAGTGGTGTTAGCGGTACTTCCGCTTTCCAAAGCAAATAGCCGATAATCCCGAAGATGAACAGCACCCAAATATCGAACAGGTTGTTATTCAGGGCATAGGCGCCAATGGCACACAGCATGAGCACGACGGGCACAAGTATCTGCTGAGGAATCAGCGATATCTTGGCGAACCAGCGCACCAGCAGCAGGTTGCAAAGCACCATGACCACGGCACCGATCAGTAGGCTGGCGTAAATGGCACCCACCAGCACCGGGTTCTGCTCAAACATCATCGGTCCCGGCGTTATACCGTGCAGAATCAGCACGCCCATCATGATCGCCATGGGCAAATCGCCCGGTATCCCCAGTGCTAGCGTGGGCACGAATGCGCCACCCGCCACCGCGCTATTAGAGGCTTCAGACGCCACGATACCGCTCGGTATGCCAGTACCAAACTCTTCCGGGCGCCGAGAGAATTTCTGCGCTTGATCGTAACTCAAGAAATTTGCCACGGTGCCACCCGTTCCGGGGAGCGCGCCGACTAAGCTGCCAATTAATGAAGAACGCAGCGTATTAAGCTTTTGCCCTGCCATGTCTTTGATGATTTGGCCGTAGGGAATCGTCACGTTGGTATCGATTTTTTGGGTTTCGCTTTTCTCATCTTTGAGCTTTTCGATATTGCCTAGCAGTTGAGAGAAGGCGAATATACCGATCATCACCGGAAGAATTTCAAACCCGGACCCCATGGCAGGTAAGCCAAAATCAAAGCGTAAATTGCTGTTACGGTCATAACCCACGGTCGTAATTAAAAGCCCGAGTGCCGCTGCCATCAGGCCTTTAAGCAGCGCACCACTGGAAAGACCTGCCACCAGTGTTAAGGCGAAAACGATCAGCACGGTGATCTCCCAAGGGCGGAAGTTCATGCTGAAATTGGCGATCAACGGACCGAAAAAGACCAATACCGCGACACTGATAATAGTGCCCAGAAACGATGAGGCAACGCCAATGCCCAAGGCGCGGCCAGGCTCACCTTTCTGCGCCATTGGGTAGCCGTCATAAACGGTAGTGATCGAAGAGGGCGTGCCGGGTATGCCGAGCATCACGCCAGACACGATGCCCCCCGAATACCCCCCCACGAAAACACCGACCATCAGTGAAACGCCACTCACCGGGTCCATAGCGAAAGTGAAAGGGAAGACCACCAGAATGGCCATGGTGACGGTAAAGCCAGGGATACTGCCGCCAATAATCCCAAACAACACGCCAATAACGATCAAGCCCAATACCGATGGCGTGCCGACCTCAGCGAGCGCTTGGAGGAAAAAGTTCGTCATTATTTACTCCAGGTTAAGGCAGCCATACATTCAGGCCATAGCGGAAAACAACAAAGATGATGATCGCCAACGAGCAGCTCAGCGTTAGGTTAATCAGCCATTTGCGTCGCGAATCAACACCCATCAGCAGCGCGAGCGAGGTAACAAGAAAGCCAATAGTCGCGGCGATATAGCCCACCACAGGCAGTAGCGCTGCATAAAGCCCAAAGAGTAAAAACAGCGCAAGTATGGTGCGTCGGCTTTGAAACCACTCACCAATGAGCTGTTTTGCGCCTGGTCGCTTCGGCACTTTTACCAGCAGTGAACGCACCAAAATCAGCAATGAAAAAATGCCAATCACCACCAATAAAATGCGGGGAAATAGCGCTGACCCGTAAGGCTGCCAACTAGTAGGCGGGGCAATACTGCCTGATTCCACCCACATGACAGCCACAATCAAAAGCAGCGCTAGCGCCAAAGCGCGGTCTTTCGTTAGCGTCAGCATACAAAACTCTCCTTAGCGATCTCCACCGCATGCCAATAGTGCTGGCATGCGGAGGGAGTCTTAACTGTCGAAGTCAATGTCATTAGCGGCTTCTGCTAGTCGTTCCTCATTTTCCGTCAGGAACTCCTGATAATCTTCGCCAGCAAGAAAACGAGGAACAGAACCGAATTCATTCTCAATCCGAGCAATTAGTTCTTCGTTTTGAAGCGCTTTTTCGTAGGCATCTGCGATGATATCGATACGTTCTTGAGGGGTTCCTTTAGGCGCAAATACACCGCGGCTAGTGGCATTTTCCATATCAATGCCTAGCTCATTAAGCGTTGGCACGTTGTCTAACCCATTCAGCCGTTCAGAGTGAGCAACACCAAGCGGGCGAAGCGTTTCATTCTCATAAAAAGAGGCGCCCGATGGGATATTCGTAATGGTAAAGTCTATTTCTTCAGCCATTAGTGCTGAAACCTGTTCGCCTGTGTCTGCATAACCAATTAGCCGTACATCGCTCATGTCGACGTCGATCGCTTCAAAGAGCTGCGCCCAGAAAAAATGGTCAGTAGACGTGGGAATCATGCTGAAACGAACTTCACCCGGGTTCTCACGAATGTAATCGGCCATTCCTCCCGCATCTTCGACAGGATGCCCTGGGTACGTGGTTGGGATATTGACCGTTTGCGTCAGCAAAGCGACGGGCTCAAAGGCGTCGTATGAATAATCGACCATGCCGGCTAATTTGGAGAGCGCAATGGTGTCGTGGCTGCCAAGCAAGGTATAGCCATCGGGGTCAGCATCTTTTACGTTGCGAGATCCTAATGTCGCTCCCGCTCCCGCCATGTTGACGGGAACAATCGACACCCCAAGGTGCTTTTCCGCTTCTTGGGAAACCAAACGGAAAATAATATCCGTAGCCCCACCAGGACCATAAGGAATCACCATACGAATATCTTGCGATGGGAACTCATCAGCGTGAGTGGCGGCGCTGAAACTCCCAACGCTAATCGCTGCCAATGTGGCTACTAAAAAACGTGATTTCACAGGATTTTTCATGTGTTTGCTCTCTTAAAAATTGATGCAAAATGGTATGAATTAGTTCTGGAAATCGATGTTTTCGGCAGCCGCGCTGAGCGCCGCTTCGTTTTCATCCAGGAACGCCTGATAATCCTCGCCCGCTAGAAATCTTACGACCGAACCAAACTCGTTTTCGATACGGCTCTGTACTTCCTCGTTTTCCAGGGCCTGTTCGTAAGCATTAGCGATAGTATCGACGACGTCTTGGTGCGTGCCTTTGGGGGCGAAAATGCCGCGGCTGGTGGAGTGATCCATCTCTATACCTTGCTCGCGCAGGGTAGGGACATCCGGCATGCTATCGAGACGTTCTGGATGAGCGATGCCTAGAGCGCGGAAGGTGCCGTCTTCAAAGAAGGCACCGCCAGAAGGCAGGTTGAACATAGCAAAATCGACTTCTTCCGCCATCAAGGCTGATACCTGCTCGCCGGTATCGGGATAGCCGACTAGGCGCACATCGGCCATATCAATGCCCGCTTCCTGGAAGAATTGTGCCCAGAAGAAGTGATCCGTGGAGCTTGGGATCATGCTGAAACGCACTTGGCCTGGGTTTTCACTCACGTAGTCAGCAATTTCATCGGCGCTCTGCACAGGATGATTGGTATGGGCGGTGGGAATGTTGATGGTTTGGGTAAGTAGCGCGATAGGCTCGAAGGCATCAAAGGAGTAGTCGACGGTGCCTGCTAGCTTTGACAGTGCAATGGTGTCGTGGCTGCCTAGAAGCGTATAGCCGTCCGGGTCGGCATCCTTCACATTGCGCGAACCCAAGGTGGCACCCGCACCCGCCATGTTGACGGGAACAATGGATTCGCCCAGCGTTTTTTCAGCCTCTTGGGAAATCAGCCGGAACAGGATGTCCGTTGCGCCGCCCGGGCCGTAAGGAATAATCAAGCGGATATCCTGTTCGGGATAGTCAGCTTGCGCGGTCGTCGTCATTGCCAAACCAGAGGCAAGTCCGAGGGCGGCGATGGCAGTTTTTAGCGTAGTGCTTAGAGTCAATGTTGAACGCGTCATTCTTTTACACCTTTATAGATTGAGTTTGGTGTTATGGGATGCCGCCCGTAAAGCAGCGACGTGGTGAGCGCGTGGTCCCGTTATCGGGTTCTTGTTGTCACAGCACAATCCGGATTTATAAGACTGTGCGGCAGTGAATGTCAGCCGAGAAAGAGCCCTCCATAAACCAGAGCGCCCATGACCACAAACGCAGGGTGGGTATTGAAGCGAATCAGGGCGATCGCCGCGACTGCGCCAATAATCAGCGTATGTATAGCGCCGCTGCTGTCTAGGCTTTCAAGCAGAAAGCCTAGGGTTAACCACGCCATCATCATGGCAATGACCGGGCGAACCCATTGGCTCATGCGTTTAACCCGTGGAGAATCGCGATGGCGGTATAGCAGCCCCAGCGCGCCAAGCATCAACAACAACGTCGGCACGACCGTGGCAACCACTGCGATAATGGCACCGCCAATGCCAGCGACTTCATAACCCACGTAGCCCGCCATTTTGGTCGCGATGGGGCTTGGCAGGGCGTTGCCTAACGCAAGCGTTTCTGCAAACGTCTGTGCGGTCATCCAGTCATATCGCCCGACGACTTCGGCTTCAATCAGCGGAATGATGGCGGGTCCACCGCCATAACCAATAATGTTCGGAATGAAAAACGCTAGGAACAGCTCCCAATAAATCACGCGTTACCCTCCGCTTTCTTAGCGCCCGTCGGTTTCGTGCCGGAAGGGCGTAGCAGGGCGGCAACGAGAATTGCGCCGATTACCCAGCCTGGGTGGATGCCAAGCCAGTAAATGAGGCCAGCGGCAACCACGGCCATGGCAATACTGACCCACCAGCCAAGCGCAGCCTTGGATTTATCGAAAAAGTCCCAGGTGAGTTGTGCCATCATCACCATCACCACCGGGACGACTGCTTGTCCCATGCCACGAATCCAGGCGACATCGCGGTAACGGCTAAAAATGCCTAACATGATTATCATCGCTACAATCATGGGCAAGATGATGGCAACGACGGCGGCGATACAGCCGATCACTCCGGCCACGCGGTAGCCGATATAGCCTGGCATTTTGGTGGCAATCGGCCCGGGCAGCGTATTGCCAATGGCTAATACGTCGGCAAATTCTTCATCCGTTAGCCAGTGATGGCGGGTAACCACTTCTGCGCGCACTAAGGGAATCATGGCGGGACCACCGCCAAAACCAAAGATACCGACGCGAAAAAAAGCCCAGAACAATTGCCAAGCGGCACCCCGTCTTTTCATGGGCGCGTATCCCGCAAAGCGAATGAGGAAGTGATTAAATACATGCCAGAACCTTATTTATCGTTTGTAGGTCAAAAAATCGATTATTTTGTCTAAAATAGAATATAGGTAGTGCCCGATCCGACGTCAACCGTGAAAATGGGAAGGGGCAGCGGGAACTGTGATGAAAAAAGGACATTGTCATGAATAATTCTTTACCTAAATCAGCAATGCCAGTGGGGCCCGTCGGGACTGCTTCTAGCCGCGTGTTCGACCATTTGCGTAAAGATTTGGTGGGAGGACGCTTTGTAGCTGGCGAAAAACTGGCCATCAATGCGCTTAAAGAACGGTATCAGGTTGGTTTGAGCCCGTTACGCGAAGCGCTTAACAAATTGGCGGCGTATGGATTATTGATCCAGGAAAATCAGCGTGGTTTTCGTGTACCGAAGCTGTCGTGTGAAGAGCTGGACGATATTGCCCACATGCGGCTAGAAATGGAGGGAATGGCATTAGAGCGGGCAATTGCCAACGGGGATTCGCTCTGGGAGGCCGATTTGTTGGCGGCCGCACACCGCTTGAAGCGTGCCGACATTACGTTGGATAAGGGGGAAGAGTGGGAGCATTTGCATACCCAGTTTCATCGTACGTTAGTCGCCCCCTGTGGTTCTGTATGGTTACTGCGTTTTATTGAACAGCTGCATGATCAGTTTGATCGTTACCGCCGCCTGGGGCCGAAAATGCCGACCATTCGTCAAGAGCTGGACGAACAGCATCATCAGCTGGTGGAGTTGGCGCTACAGCGTGATGCTAAAGCCGCGCGGGAGTTGATGGATGACCATATCCATAAATCTTATGAAGTGGCGCTAAAGCGTTATCAAGAGCACGCTTAGCGAGCCGCATTGCGGTCTAGCCGTTAGTTAGCCACGACATAGCATATAGCCAGTGTGTAAACTGCTGCGCACGTATTAGGATCGTCATTACCGACTTACTGATCTAGAAGGCAGGGTGTTATGCACACAGATAACCAGATAGTGGCACAAACCCTAACCTGGGTGCGCACTTTTATCGTGGCGGAGAATATTTGCCCTTTTGCACAGCGGGAGCTGGAGCGTGAAACCATCCGTGTCGAAGTGGTGCGCTCAAAAAAAATCGAAGTGGCGCTCGAAGAGCTGATGGTGGAAGTGCAGTGGTTAGATGATCACCCTGACACAGAAACCACGTTGCTGGTGTTTCCCACACTGTTTAAAAGCTTTGATCACTACCTGGATTTTGTCGAGCTTGCTGAAAATATCTTGGCCGACCAAGGCTATGAAGGCATTTATCAGCTCGCCACTTTTCACCCAGATTATTGCTTCGAAGGCGCTGAGCCTGATGATGCTTCCAATTATACCAACCGGTCTCCCTACGCGATGGTTCACCTGCTGCGTGAAGCGAGTGTGGAAAAAGCCATCGAGTTCTATGGCGACACTGCTGCTATCCCCGAGCAAAATATTGCCAAGTTAACCGCCATGGGCAGTGAGGCTGCCGAGCAGCAGCTGCAACGCTGCTTTGAAGCCAGTGCCTAGGCTGGATGGATAACGAGTTGATGTTTTCCTCTCGCTTTCGCTGCATAGAGCGCCTCATCGGCCAGTTGCAGCACTGTATTGATATTCAGCCCATGGTGGGGCCACCAGGCGGCACCTAAGCTACAACAAACGCGGGCCTGCTCATTATCAGGTAATAAGACGGGGTGATCGATAGAGCCGAGCAAGCGTCGGCTAATTTCATGAGTGAGCATCTCCAGATGCTCCTCTTTCGTTTTAAGTACCATGACGAACTCATCGCCACCCATCCTGGCCACTACATCGCCACTGCGCAGGGCGTTCTTTAGTCGTTGAGTGATCTCAATGAGCAGTAAGTCGCCCGCATGGTGCCCTAGATCATCGTTAACCTGTTTAAAACCATCCAGGTCAATGAAGACGACGACCATACTTTGTTGATTTCTTTCCGCCTCGGGTATCGCAAGCTGCAAATATTGATTCAAAAAAGCCCGGTTCGGCAGGCCCGTTAACGGATCCGTGTTGGCTAGATCTTCTAGGCGGTTAATGGTGCTTCGTTGATCCAATAAACGGGTGACCATATTACGCATCGAGGTCGAGAGTCGTTTTAATTCGGGGGAGCCACTTTCGAGAGGAATGCTATCGGCGTGTTCGCCATCCTGCATTTTATCGGCGGCGCTGGCTAAGCGCGTCAGCGGCGCAACCATGCGCGATGCTATCACCCAGCCAATGATGGCAAACAGCAACGCCAGTAATATGCCTATTCCCATAATGGCTGCCTGTAACTGTTCAACCGGCGCCAGGGCGGTCATGACAGGGCGTCGGCTAACCGCTATCCAGCCTAGGCCGGGAAAGTCTTCAAAGCCGCTGCTGCGAGCATAACCTGTCATGTAACGTTCACCGTCAGGCCAGGTTTCAATGGCCCACTGGGGCGATGTGCTCGTTGGGGCAGGTATATGCGCTAGGCTGGTAAGCGCCTGACCCATCAATGCCTCAGGGCCTAATAATACCGTGCCGTTAGCGGATAGCAGAAGCATTTCAGTATCTTGCCGGTGCGGGGTCGGTGCGAGCATAGATTGCTGAACATACTCAGCCCACTGCCAGCTCAAATGTACTGCCAGGACGCCCTGCAGGGTTTGATTGCGGTCATAGACTGGCGTAGCGATATCGACAAACTGAAGCTCTTCACCGCTGGGGTTGGGCAGTAGCTGAGCCAGCATGACCGCTTCGTGCACATCGCCTACCCAGAGCGCCTCACGCCCTTCGATAAAGACGGGGCGTTGGGCAATGGATACCCCTTCTAAAATTCCCTCCGTAGCCGCTTGGACAGTACCTTCTGGGTCAGTGAAACCTATCCACGACACCACATTATGGTTGTCTTGCAAACGCTCCAGCTGTTCGCGTAGTAAGCCCGTGTCCGTGTCGTTGGTGAACGCTTGGATACCCAGCAACAGTTTCACTTCTTTGATCCGGGCATCCATGCTGCGATCCAGCTTATCAATCATTTGGTAAGCAGCTTCAGAAGCCGCATTGCCAATATTGGCCTCTATTTGTTCTGCCGACTCATGAGAAGCCACCCAACCCAGCAGTAGCGTCGTGGCAAATACCAGTGTCGCAATCAAGACGATAAAGCGTGAGCGCAGGGAAAAATGTGTGAATAAAGAGGAGTTAGAAAACATTACAAAAGGCTTACCGTGGGCTGAGTCATGCTCGAGTGTGAAGGCAAGCAAAGGATACCTATCAACCAAGCAATATAATTTATGTTATGAGAATGACTTTACCGGAAAAGCTTTCTAGATGCGCGACGTTTGCTGCAGGGGAGAGTTAGAAAAAAGATTTTTTATGCAGCAAAACGTTACAAACGAGTCAATGAATCCATTTTATGAGGTTGGACTGTTCACTTCGTTACAACGCCTTATACATGACATGAGCGTCGACTAAACCAAAGCGTGCGTGTCGGTAGGCATTGGGTACCGTGCCTACGATGCGAAACCCTAGCTTTTGCCATAAGGCCACCGCGATCTCGTTCGTTGCGATTACCGCGTTGTACTGCATCGCCTGGAAACCTAACGCCTTGGCTTGTCTCTGTGAATGCTCGCACATGGCACGTGCAACGCCCTTGCCGCGAGCCATTGGCGTTACCATGTAACCGCAGTTGCAAATGTGATCACCGGGGCCAGCCGCATTGGCTTTGAGATAGTAAGCCCCCAGTAATTGGCCGCCTTCATCCTTGACGACCCAACTGACCAAGGGGGTTTTACACCACAGTTGGTAGGCCGCGTCATAGCTGATATCAGGGGCGATGGCGTAGGTTTCCTGCGCGGCCACGATGGCTTGGAAGGTGGGCCAAAAAACGCTGAAATCCTTTTCGGTCATTGGCGAGAAGGCAATGTTCGTCATTCGTTTTTTCCATTATCTTCGATGTTGAGCCTACCATGGCTGATACGGCTCGCTTTGGGTTTAACGAACGACGTCGGCCACGATCTCGTAGCTGCGCAGACGGTCTGCATGATTGTAAAAATCACTGTTAATCATTAGCTCATCAGCGCCAGTGCGGGCTTGGAACTCTTCAAGCTCTGCTTTCACAGTGTCAGGGCCGCCAATGATCGCTGCACCTAAAAACTGGCTGACTTGTGCCTGTTCCATGGGTGACCAATCCAGTTGTTCGACCGGCGGCTGAGACTGGGTAGGTTTGCCGCGAATTAGGTTAAGGAATTTCTGCTGTGCGGTAGTGGCCAAGTAGTGCGCCATCGCATCGCTTTCGGCGGCCATGACGGGGAGGCCGACCATCGCGTGGGGCTTTTCCAGGTGCTCGGAAGGGCGGAAATTGTCACGATACAAACGCAGTGCTTCAAATAAATAACCGGGCGCAAACTGGGCAGCAAACGCAAAGGGCAAGCCCAGTTTAGCTGCCAGCTGTGCGCTATAACCGCTAGAGCCCAGCAGCCAAATAGGCACATGGGTGCCTTGGCCAGGCACGGCTTTCACCCGTTGCTGGGGCTCCGCTTCGGCTAAGTAGCTACGCAGCTCGTTCAGCAACTGCGGGAAATCATCCACACCCGCATGGGCGTTCCGCCGCATGGCCTGCATCGTGGCACCATCCGAGCCGGGCGCACGCCCTAAGCCCAAATCAATGCGTTCCGGGTAGAGCGTTTCCAGGGTGCCGAACTGCTCGGCGATCACTAGCGGCGGGTGGTTTGGCAACATAATGCCGCCACTGCCCACGCGAATGGTAGAGGTTTGTCCGGCAACATGACCAATTAGCACAGCGGTCGCCGCGCTGGCGATGCCGGCAATATTGTGATGCTCAGCCAGCCAGTAACGGGTGTAGCCGAGTCGCTCGGTTAGCTGTGCCAGCGCAACACTGTCACGAAAAGTTTCAGCGGCGCTCCCGCCCTGACGAATCGGTGCTAAATCCAGCACTGAAAGGGCGGTATTAGCGAATTGGCTCATGGGTCACCTGCAAATTGATTCGTGGGCGCGCATGAAGTGAAAAAAATTACTTAGCGCGCTTGGTAATATCACGTTATGCGGTCAGTGACCATGAATTACAAGGCCTGGTTTCGTGAGGCAGGTCCCGTGTTGGTTTTGGCGATGTGAAATCGATGAGGGTGTCGTTCACTCCTTCTCAACGGGCGGCGTGGGGCGAATCAGGATTTCGTTAACGTCCACATGGGGCGGTTGGGAAAGCGCGTACACCACTGCATTAGCAATATCGCGATCCTCTAATGCATAGTCGGGTGGCTCATTGAAGAAGGGTGTGTCGACCATGCCCGGCTCGATTAGGGTGACGCGCATGCCTGTGCCGCGTAGCTCTTCACGCAGGTTATAGCCAATCCCCGTGACAGCCCATTTTGTAGCGCTGTACATGGAGCCTGGGATGGTCGTGCGGCCCGCGGCCGAACCGGTCAATAGCACGTGCCCTTTACGACGCTTTAGGGCGGGCAGGCAAGCTTGAATCGTGAGGCCGACACCATAAACGTTGGTAAGAATCATCTCGCGCCATGCTTCGTGATCGGCGTCACTAAATCCTCCGGGTGAGCCGCCGCGCCCAGCGTTGGCAAAAACTGCGTCCAACCGACCAAAGTTTTCAAGCGCATGTTCCACCATCGCCTGCTGCTGCTCCAGATTGGTGACATCCACCTCGCAGGTCAGCACGTTTTCCGGCCCCAGCTCATGGGCCAGTGCAGTGAGTTTCTCCTTCGAACGGGCGGCCAATACCAGTTTATAGCCTTCCCGTGCCGCTGCGCGGGCGGTGGCTGCGCCAATACCGCTGGATGCGCCAGTGATCAAAAGCACGCTGTCATGCATGGGGCACTCCTTGCTCGTTTCATTAGGTAAGCCTTTAGCATGGCTAAGGTGATGGCATCCTGCAAACATCCTCTCGCCTGTGCGCGTTGGTTTTGCTAATGAAACGCTAGCGTGAGTGCCCCTCTTATTTGCGTCTCAGTCTTTGAGCTTCAATCTTTGCGTTTCAGCATGGCTGAGAGGTCCAAGATAGCCTGGGCCATGTCGGCCATGCTTTTGCTTTGATCCATCGAGGTTTTACGCAGAAAGCGGTAGGCCTCTTCTTCGCTCATTTCCTGGTGCGCCATGATCAGCCCTTTGGCGCGTTCGATGAGTTTGCGCTCTCGCAGCGCTTTGCGCGTATTTTCAAGCTCATCGCTTAGGCCCTGTAAGCGGCTAGCCTGCGCCTGGGTGAGTTCGATCAGCGAGCGCCCTAATGGCGAGGTGAGTGCGTTGGCCGTCAGGTCGCCGAGTGGCTGGGCGCTCGAGAGCGAGAGCAGATGTTCGCAGGGAGCGGGGGTCGCGCGGCAAGGGCCCGCTTTGGCTTTTTCCAAGGCATCTTCGGCCTGGGTGATTTTACGCTGGCAAAGCACACTCAACTGAGTAATCAGGGCGCTCTCCACTGTTTTGATGGCGTCGACACGCAGGGTGGTGAGCTCATACCAGGTTTCACCCAGCCGGTCGGGTGCTTTGCCTGATGCAGCTGGCGGTGCCGAGTGTCGTTGGCAGGCAATGTCGCGGAGGTGACAAATGCCGTCTAGAGTGCGTGGCGAAAGCTCGTTTTGCCACGCTTGCTGCGCCTCTGGCGTAGCAAACTCTACAAAGGTATCGAAACAGCGCTGCTGGTCGGCCACCAACTGATTGAGTAAGTCACGGTGAGCCTCGTCGAAATGGCCATGGGTAAAACCGTATGCACCACAAGCCCGCTCCTGCCCAGCCAGCTCTTTTCCTTGCATCAAGTGAAAAATGGCGACCAGCGTGCGGGTGATGTCGGGGTCGATAGAGGTGTCAGCCGCCTCGAAAACAATGGCCAGCAGGCCGCTGGTCAATTGGTTGAAGGCTTGAGTGGCCGCATCGGGGGAAATAGCAAAGGTATCGATGGCCTCACGAAGCGCGCCCAACTGATCCAGGGCAGACCAAACGGCAGCAATTCGGCGCAGTAGCCGCGCGGCCGCTTGGGGGCGGGCCTCGTGGCTAAGCGCTTCCAGGCGTTGGCGCATGAGTGTTTCCGCCTGTTGGCTATGCTGCCGATAGGTGTCGCGGCGGGTACTGAAGCGCTGGCCTTGCGAGGCTAAATGGATGGTGGACGCACCCCGTTCGCGTTGGAGCATGTGAATAAAATGACTAATGTCACCAACGATGTCGGCCGTCGTGGCCAGGTGGGTCAGGTTGTCGATATCACAACGGATGGCGGTTAACAGCAGTTGCTGCGCTGAAGACATAATCATTTCCTTAATGGCTCGCCGCCTACCTGCTAACACTCCCATCACGCTTGCTGACGGATAAAGGCGTATGGGAGTGCTATTGATGAGTTTACAAGCGCGAGTTTAACGAAGCGACAGTGCACCTGCGCCTACGTCATCACCCACGGCGTCACTATAAGCTTTCGCCTCTTCGGCTTCCGTCGCATCGCTAAAACGTACCAGCAACACGCAAGAGGCCAACACAAGCACGGTGAGACCTAGGTAAAACAGCCCCTGCTGATAGCTTAAGCTTTCGCTACGAAATAAGAAGGCAGCGCCGACTGCGCCAACGTTACCGCCAGCACCGACAATGCCAGCAACGGCCCCGAGCGCTTTTTTATTGATAAAAGGCACAACGCCGTAGGTGGCGCCTTCCGCCATCTGCACGAACAGGCTAAAGACCAGCATGATGCCAATCGCGAGGCTGAGTACGTGCATTTGCGAGAACGCCACCAGCGCAATCCCTTCGCAAATCAAGGCAATGAACAGCCAGCGTACGCGTCCCTTCAGGCCGCCTTGTTTAGCGAAAAGATCCGAGAAAACGCCGCCTAACGTACGCGCAAAAATATTCATCAAACCAAATAGACCAGCAATCAGACCGGCGGTGGCCAGGGTAAGGTCAAACTTATCGAAAAAGTAGATGGCGGCAATATTATTGATCGTGAGCTCAACCCCAAAGCAGAGGCCGTACACCACAAACAGTGCCCACACGCGGATATCTTTGGCGGCGGCGAGAAAGCTATGCTTTGCACCATTTTCACCATTGGCTTCGGGCAGCTCGCCGCGGGCACGCAGCTCGCTGAAATTGCCGTTGGGTGCATCTTGTGTAAACAGCCAGTAACCGATACCGGTAAAGAACATCACGACACCAGGTACCATCATCGCTAAGCGCCACCCAAAGGCTTCGTTGACACCCAGCATCAGCATGCCCGAAAAAATCAGCGGCATGAGGATTTGGGTAGTGCCGCCGCCTAAATTACCCCAGCCCGCGCTGGTCGCGTTGGCCGTGCCCACCACATTAGGGGCGAACATCATGGACGTATGGTATTGGGTGATCACAAAGGAGGCGCCAATCGCACCAATGGCTAAGCGCGCTAATAGAAACGTTTCAAAGCTATCGGCCAAGCCAATTCCCATGACCGGGATAGCCCCCAATAGCAGTAGGCCGGTGTACGTTTTACGCGGCCCAATGCGGTCGCACAACACACCAATCGCCAGGCGGACAATGACGGTGATCGCCACCGAAGCAATAATGGTGTTGCCGATTTGTGTTTGTGTCAGCGAGAGATCTTCGCGGACTATCGCCATCAGGGGGGCAATACCGAACCAGCCGAAGAAACAGATATGAAACGCGAACCAGGAGAAATGGAAAGCGCGCATCTGGGGAGTCGAAAAGTTGAAGAGCCGAATGCGGTTGGCTTTGTTGCGTATGTCCATGGGATGGCCTCACGGGGCATAAAACGAGTTGATCGCAACGCAACGCATTTAGCGCGTCGCGCAAACAATTGACGAGAACATGCCTTCATCATTGAAGGTCAGGTTCGACGCACTCGTACCCAGTTGGGCCTGGTCCACGCCTACCACCACAGGTAGGCATTATGCAGATACTTTGCCAGTTGGTTTTTAATATCAAAAAAATCAGGTGCTTAATTTTATATTGGCCACTGGCCAGCCAAAAAACGCGGCGCACATGCTGCATCATTGGGCAGTTCACGCGTTTGTTGCCGCATCTTGGTGCTAAACGAATAGGTCGTTACTCGTGTAAGCCGTTACTCATGTAAATAGACGGCGTCGATATCAAGCGTTGAGTGTTCGCCAATGGCGTCAAAATGGTCACTCAGCCAGCGCTCCGCAGCGGCCTGCCCCTGTTCGAAAAGATGGCATAAAAAAGGCCATTCGGAATTGGATTTACTTGAGACCGACAGCCCCTCCAGTGCCACCTCACCGCTAATGCGGTGAAACAGCGCCTGCTGATAGCAGTTTTCGATGCCTTGCTCATCCAGCGCGTGCTTAAGCAGTGCGATCATGCGGATTTCTTTAATCAGGGCCGAATTAAACGTTATTTCGTTAAGGCGATTCATGATGGCTGATGCCGAAGTGGGCACTTCATGACGGCTAATCGGGTTAATTTGGATCAGCAGGATATCGCGTGCGCTGCACTCTTCCATCAGAGGAAAGAGCGCAGGATTGCCCATGTAGCCACCATCCCAGTACGCTTCACCGTCGATTTCGACCGCTTGGAACATAAAGGGTAGGCAGGCAGATGCCATGACGGCATCAACGCTCATCTCTTCGCGACGGAACACACGCTGCTTTCCGGTGCGGACATTGGTCGCCGCTACGAACAGCTTGAGCTGCTCGCATTTGCGAACCCGCTCGAAATCGATATGGTCGGCCACGATATCACGCAGCGGATTGATGTTGAGCGGATTGAGTTGGTAGGGCGAAACCACGCGGCTTAATAGATCCATGGCAATGAAACCGGGGGAGTGATCCAGGCTCCAGTTGCCGGTCAAAATGTCCAACGGTGAGCGGCGAATGGGGCTGGCCATCCCCGCGCGGCTGACTGCTCGCCAAAAGTCGTGCAAGGCTTGGCGTGCGGTTTCTTTATCACCCCGTGTTAACGCATCGGCCATGACAACGCCATTCATGGCGCCGGCGCTGGTGCCGCTGATGCCCTCTATTTCAATGCGATCATCTGCCAAGAGGCGGTCAATGACCCCCCATGTGTAGGCGCCGTGAGCGCCACCGCCTTGTAACGCGAGATCTAGTTTTTTGACCTGTGCCATCGGCTTTATCCCGTTGCGACTGGTGAGGAAGAAACTTCCATGTACCCAGCATGGCATAGGCAGCTTTAGAAAACGAAGCGCGATTTAGCCGTTCACTGCGCAAATGGCGCGCTAACGAGCGACTACTGGCGAGGCGCTTGGCAGGGTTGTCGCTACAACGGGCGAAGGGTAATGACTTCGCCTAACATTGCCATTCCCACCTCAAGGCGCACCGGCGAGCGGTGAACGGTGGCTGGTGGCGTAGGGCGCCTCGAACATGGCGTGCTCCATTAAGTTATCAAGCTGGTGCGCTAGCTGCTGGCTGGCTTCTTCCATAACGCCTAACGCAGCCAATTGACCGTTGCGATCCCCCAGGCGGGCAAACTTCAACGCTTCAGCGCCGCTTTCATGCATACGGCGGTGTGGCGCGGTTAAGGCGCGGAAAGCCTCAGTGCGCGCATAGCGCTGGTAACCCTCGCCCTGCTGGTGCCAGCGCCCTAGACGGCATTCGTAGTGATCGTCGAGAGGGGTGTCAGTGTTGGCAGATAAAAGCTGCTTATAGAGCCTGCATTTCCACACCGCATGGTCCAGCTTGGCGGAGTGTAAAAACGCAGCAGTAGCACTGTGATGGATGACCTTGTGCATATGTTGCGTTTGGTCGGTTAACCGGTGCAATGCATGCTTTGCTGTCAGCGCGTGTTGGGCAGTCTGCTCGTCGGCTTGGCGTTTTTTGACCACTGCTTGCGAATGGGTTCTTACTTGGCTATTGATTTGCTCCATTAGCAGACTGAGCTGATGACTGATTTGCTGCATATCTAGCGCTAACCTATGAACGTCATCGGCAATAGCGGCTAAGCCAGGTGACTGCTGCTTGGCAGCGTCATCACTGCCAAGCAGCCCTTGGCTATGGGCCGTTTCAAGCGCCGTACTAACGGCTAGAGATTGCGCGTGGCTCGCATTGCGCGCGAGTGTGACTTGCAGCTGACTTAGCGCGTGCAGGGTTTTCGCTAACACTAACGGCGACGCGGGGAGCGCTTCGGCATGCTCGGGGTCATGGCAGCGTTGCGTCAGGGTATCAATAGCCTGCTCGGCAGCGGCGATGAGATTAAACGTTTCTATCAGGGTGGCGCGCTCACCGGCCAGTTGATCGGCATACGCTTCCAGGCCTTCATTCAGAGACGTCAGCATATCCGCCCCTCTTGCTTGCAGCATGCCGATCGATTGCGATGGTTTCATTAGATTGAGCAGGCGGCAGCTGGGAGAAGGCGTCGCCGCTTCAAGCTGTGCACGCAAGTCGGCGACTTCCTGTTCCAGGCGACGAATTTTCTGAAAGGGGTGCATAAAGGTGAACATGGCAGAGACACCTACGGCAGTTGCAATATTTTGTGTTAATTTGTCACAAAGTATTGCAGAGGGTTCCCCTGTACGCCTGTTTTAGCGGTGTTGAATGATCAAAATCAGCCATCCACGGGCTGTGAGGATGAGATTGTTAGCGCTCTCTACGATGACAGGGGTAGATAACCGCTATGACAAGTGTAGATAACCAAGCGGCTGGGTCGCTAGGAATTTGGATACTCTTAGTTAACATTAGCGCCGAGCAAGTTGGGCTGCGGTGCCCGTACAGCCTAGATACGCTGAGGTCGCCAGCCACTCGGCATCCGGGTAGTACGCGAACACATACTGATCCTCTTTAAGGCTATCGATCAGCGGATAAGTCACTTCTTCCCTCACCGCCGGGCAGCCATGACTGCGCCCCAGCCTGCCAGTTTGGGTAATGAACGCATCACTCACGTAATCGGCGCCATGAATGACAATGGCACGCTCAAACGCTAAGTCGTTTACGTTTGGCTCCAGGCCTTCTAGGCGCAGCGAGTACCCGTTACGGCCGTAATAGCTGTTCATGGTACGAAACAGGCCAATGCTGGATTGGTGGCTGTTGGGGGTGTTGGAAAACGTCTCTGCCTGAGCATCGCCAGAGCCCTGGCCATGGGAAACCAGCTCTTCGAAAAGCAGCTTATGCTGATGTAAATCAAACACCCACAGGCGCTGCTCAGTAGAGGGCAGTGAGTAATCGATCACCGCGAGGCGTTCGGCATCGGGATCAGCACAGTTAAGGGCTTGGGCGGCTAAACGCAAAGCTGCCGGCGTTGCCTGTGGGGCGAGCTGCTGCAATTGATGGTGTAAGGGGAGCACACCAGGAGGTGGTGTCGAAGCCACGTGAGCAAAGAAACTGGCGGCATGAACGGGTAATGTAAATAATAGTGAAGACATAGAAAAGAGTAACGTGGCAAGATTCAATCGAAGGGGCATATAAAACGATCCCGCATTAATAATAAATCATGATGAAGAGTCGCCCGCCCAGATGAAAAAACGAGGCCGGCGGGTGTGGAAGACAATAGTAACGCAAGGAGAGGGCGATGAACGAGATGCAGCCACTAAGACGATGGGCGATAGGCACCGCACTGTGTCTATCGCTTACCCACGGCCCTTTAGGTAGTAGCCCTGTCTATGCGAACGCAACACCCTTACAACAAGCGTTAACGCAGCAGGTAAGCGCAATAGACGCGCAGCCGCTTCCCGTTGCAGAGTTTTATCAGTTGCATGATGGCCAGCCTGCTTGGCAGTCAGGCGACGCGGTTGAAGCATTGGTGGCGGCGCTCAAGGGCCTGGAAACCGATGGCTTGGTGCCCGCGGATTATCATGCGGATACACTGCTGAGTGACTTTCAGCGTAGCCAAGCCGCCGGTGAAGCCGCCCAGGCTGCCTTTGACATTAAAACCACTCGCTCGCTACTGCTGGCGCTGGACCATTTGCAACGTGGCAAGGTAAACCCGCGTGACGTCGAACCCCGCTGGGATGCACCGCGGTCTGAAGCCAGCTATTCGTTGTTGCGGGTTGTACATGCCGTTGAAGATCGCAACATCGATAACGCGCTGGCATTGGCTAGGCCCACCTCCTCGGAATATCAGCAGTTACGCGATGCCTTGAAGCTGCATTATCAGTTAGCCAACCTGGGTAGCGTGCCTTATCTGGACGCGCGGGAGGCATCACTTCGCCCTGGCGACGAGGCCGATGATGTTGTCGTCCTTCGTCAGCGCTTGGCACTGTGGGGGGAGGCGGACTTGTTGGCCGCCGACAGCAGCGCGTACCCACATATTGGTGTTCAAACGGCGTCTAATCGGCGGACGTTTGATGCGCCGCTTGAGTCTGCCGTCAAGCGCTTCCAGCGTCGTCACTTACTCCAGGAGGACGGCGTGGTAGGGGAGCAAACCCGTCAAGCGCTGAATACCTCCGTGGCGTCTCGAATCGATCAGCTTCGCGTCAATTTAGAGCGCGCTCGGTGGATTCGCTCTATGCAGTCTGCCGAGCCACGGGTGTGGGTCGATATTGCCGGCTACCGAATGCACTATGTGCGCCCCAATGGCCAGCATTGGGATGCCCGTGTGGTGGTGGGTTCGCCGCGCCGTGAAACGCCCATCATCCATTCGACTATTAGTCACTTAACGATCAATCCCACCTGGACCATTCCGCCCACGATCATGCGCGAGGACGTATTGCCCCGCGTCAGAGACGATATCGATTACTTGGCGCGTCAAAATATTCGCGTCATTAGCGCTAGCGGCGAGGCGCTGGTGGCAGAAGAGATCGATTGGCAGCGTCCTGGCAGCGTGATGTTGCGCCAGGTGGCCGGCGCTGGTAACCCACTTGGTCAGGTAGTGGTGCGGTTTCCCAACAATGACATGATTTATTTGCACGATACCCCCGCGCGAGGGCTATTTCAGCGTAGCCAACGGGCGCTCAGCTCAGGCTGCGTTCGGGTAGAGGGCGTAGCGGAGCTGGCGCAGCTATTGCTTCAAGATACCGGCAGCCGCTATCAGTTCAATAACTTGCTAAGCGGCGGGAGTGACCGCAACGTAAATTTGACGCAACGTATCCCCATCGCCCTGCACTATCTAACCGCGTGGCCAAACGCCGAGGGAGAGGTAGAGTTTAGGCCGGATATCTACCGCCGTGATGCAACGCTACTCGCCGCATTACAGCGTTCTGCTTAACCATGGCCATTAACCAGACGGGTAATGGTTAGCTACCAGCGAGAGAACTGTGCCACCAACGTAAAACACCGCCCAAAGAGGGCGGTGTTTTACAGTGTAAGCCAGTCATCGCTTACCTTAGTCGTCGCTATCCTGTTGGTAGGTCGCAACGCTAACCGGGCCTGTCTCGCCGCTTTCCAAGGTAGCCAGGATCGGTGCGGCCTGGCTCTTGAAGGCAATCAACGTATCGCCGCTCAAGCTGGTGTTTTCAGGCAGCGCCACGGTCATCGCGTTGACCGGTGAGTTATTGACGATGACTTCGTAGTGGAGGTGAGGGCCTGTACTGCGGCCAGTGTTGCCAGACAGCGCAATACGCTCACCCATGGTCACGCGCTCGCCCTGGCTGACCAGTGGGCGGGAAAGGTGGAGGTAGCGAGTGCGGTAGCCATTATCATGACGCACGACAATATAACGCCCAGCGGCATGGTGATTGCTGACACGCTCAACGACGCCGTTGGCAGGCGCTGTAACAGGCGTGCCAATCGGCATGGCAAAGTCAGTGCCATTATGCGGGCTGATGCGCCCCGTCACCGGGTGCTTACGGCGTGGGTTGAAATTCGAGCTTAAGCGGTAGCTGCCATCAAAGGGGTGGCGTGCAAAGGCAGGATCCAGGCTGCCGCCCTCAGGCGTATAAAAATTATCGTCGGTAGCATTACGTACCACGGTAAGATCCATGCGCTCGCCATCGTAGTGAACCGCCAATACCCGTGAATCCAGCGTTTCGCCGTCGATCATGTCTGACTCGACGAGCACTTGGAAGCGATCACCGCGGCGGCTATCACGCCGAAAATCGAGCTTTTTCTCAAGTAGCTTCGTCAGTTCCGTGACCGAGCCGCTGTTGAGGCCGGTTGCCTGGGCTGAACGTGCGAAACTACCGCTGACGCTACCTGCGTAAAGGCGCTGAACCGGTTCGCCCTGACGCTCAATCGTAGTGACGGCGAATTGCTCTGCCTCTTTTTCCAACAAAATGCCATCGCGGGTATTTTTCATCATCCGCAGTGATAACAAACGCCCGTCTTCATCCAACTGGTAATCAAAGCTGTGCCCTGCACGCCAGTTGGTTAACATGCGTTGGTCGGGTAAATCTTCAAGTAGGGCCAGCACTTCGCTGTATCCCAGGCCTAGCTCATTTTGTGCTAGTACCGCGAACGTTTCGCCAGCTTCAACGATATGGGTTTCCCATTCAGGCACAAAGGGCTCTTCAGCCGCCAGCTCTAGATCCAAAAATGAGATGTCGTCGAATAGCTCAACGCCATAATCTTCGTAGGAAGTGGCATCGGCAATTTCAACGGAGGAAGCATCGTCAACATCCAGCATGCCGCTAGAAAGGGTGCCAAGCACGATCGCCATATGCAGCGCGCCGTCATCCAGCTTAGCGCTACTTAACATGGCGTCGTTTAAGGCAGGTGTATTCACGGCTGCCGCATTCAATACCATCACTTCGCCATCCAGGGCACTCTGCCCTGACATATCGGCTTTTGCACTTGAAATGACGTTCATATCGAGATCGACGATCTCGGTAGCCGTTAACTCGCTAAGAGGGATATTTTCGCGGGTGGCGTCGAGGGCACGTGAGGCGCGGTCGATCGCATCAGCCACCGGGGTGCGCTCTTGACGCAGCGACGGAACGCCCGGGGCAGAATCGCTAGGAAGCGGTACCAGCACGCTTTCAAGCGGTGTGTGTGTTTGGTTTATATCGTGATATGTCGTCAGTAACTTCTGTGTGCCCAGCACAGTGACCATTGTGGCCACGGGTAACAGTAATAATTTGTGCGTGCGGGGCAGCGAATGGAGGATTCGCAACATGGGTAAATAGACCGCCGAGTTCGTGATTAAAAGCAACAATTAAGCGCATAAACACGGAAACCATACCCCATGAGGGAAGGGGTGCCTAGACTGTATGTCTATACATAAAATTTAATTAAATAAAATAATAGGTACAATAAGCAGATATTACTATTTATAAACACCGTTTGCTAAGAAATGTAACAGACAAAGCAGGCTAACTAAATAAGACATATTCATCATAGACGAAAACTGTTTTTTATAAAGTAAAAATATAATAAATGTCTAAAATTTACCTGTTTGCTCAGCAGCGGTGCGCTTTTGGATAACGTATTTTCTAATCCTAGCAGGCTTTTTATAGGCATAGGCGGAACTGTCGTTCGTTTCCTGGCATTCTAGGCATGTTTTTTCGAATAATAAGCCCATCGTTTCGCTGTATTGCGTTGAGGAAATCGAAATGTCCCGGGTAACACTTTCACAATGGCAAATGTTAGCCGCCGTGGTTGACCATGGTGGGTTTGCGCGTGCGGCTGAAGCCGTGCACAAAAGCCCATCGACGCTCAATCATGCCGTGCATAAACTGGAAGAGCAGCTAGGGGTTCAGGTACTGGAGCCGGTCGGCCGCCAAGTACGCTTAACGGAAGCTGGAGAGTTGCTGCTTCGCCGCGCTCGCCAGTTAATAGAAAGCGCGGCCTCGCTTGAAGACGTAGCCACACGACTGGCCGCTGGTCTGGAAGCGGAAGTGGTGGTGGCCATTGACCAGATTTTTCCTGCCGCCGCCCAAGCCAAAGCGCTCGAGCGCTTTTCTGAAACGTATCCCCAAGTGCGTGTCCAGCTCCACGAAAGTGTACTCAATGGCGGCATTGAAATGCTCTACGATGGTCGCGCCGACTTGGTGGTTTCGGGCATTGAGGCACAAGGTTTTTTGGGTGAGCCGCTGGTAACGGTGCGTTTTATTGCCGTCGCTCATCCTCAGCACGCCTTGCATCAGTTGGGCCGCTCACTGGATTTACGAGACTTGGCGCAACATCGCCAGTTGGTGGTGCGTGATTCCGCACTGCGCCAGGCCACTAATTCAGGTTGGTTGAAAGCGGAGCAGCGCTGGACCGTTACCCACCTGAACACATCGCTGGATATGCTGCGTCGTGGGTTAGGGTTTGCATGGATGCCTGAAACCCGTATTGGTGAAGAGCTAAAAAATGGCCAGTTAAAGGTACTGCCGCTGCCAGCGGGCGGTGTTCGTGAAGTGCCCATTCAACTGATATTTCGTGATCGGGATCGTGCAGGCCCAGCGGCGCATGCAATGGCCGCCGCGTTAAAACAGGCGGTGATGAGCGAGTGCGCGCAGCATGATTCGACTCTCTCGAATGAAAGGCCGTAAAACATCTGCTTGAGCATCCTTCAGGCGGGCGTATGCTGAAAAAAAGATAGCGGCATCAAGCCAAGCCATTCATGGAAATTTTTCAGGAGACGCCCCATGGGATTACTCGTCAACGGCGAATGGAAAGACCAGTGGTACGACACTAAAAAACACGGCGGCGAGTTTGTCCGTGAGTCTGCGCAGCTGCGCGATTGGGTAGGTGCTCAGCAAGCGGCGGAGGGCGACAGCTACCCTGCAGAAGAAGACCGCTACCATTTATACGTGTCGTTGGCGTGCCCCTGGGCACACAGAACCTTGATCATGCGTAAACTGAAAGGGCTGGAGCCATTGATGGGCACCTCTCACGTCAGCCCCTTGATGCTCGACCAAGGCTGGACCTACCGGCAAGATGAAGGCGCCAGCGGAGACCCGATCAATGGTGTCGACTTCCATCATCAGCTTTACACCAAAACTGACCCGCACTATACCGGCCGTGTGACCGTGCCCGTGCTTTGGGATAAGCAGCGTAGCGCTATTGTTAATAATGAGTCTGCCGACCTGCTGCGTATGTTCAACCATGCGTTTGATGAGCTCACCGGTAATGATCTGGACTTTTACCCCGACGACCTGCGCAGTGTGATCGACGAGGTCAACGCCGATGTCTACGATCACATTAATAACGGTGTTTATAAAACGGGCTTTGCGACCGAGCAGTCGGTTTATGAAAAACACGTCAAGGCGCTGTTTGATGCGCTGGATCGGATGGAGGAGCGCTTGGCAGGGCAGCGCTACTTGGCGGGCGAGTGGTTGACCGAGGCAGATATTCGTCTATTTACCACATTGATACGTTTTGATGCGGTGTATTACGGCCATTTCAAATGCAATTTCAAGCGTATTGAAGATTATCCCCAGCTTTCGAATTACGTGCGTGAAATCTACCAATGGCCTGGCGTGGCTGAAACCGTCAACATGGATCATATCAAACGCCACTACTACTATAGCCACGACACGATTAACCCCACTCGTATCGTGCCTGCTGGTCCACTGCTCGATTTTGAACGCCCTCACGACCGAGAACGCTTACCCGGCCAAGGCATTCGCCGCCATTAAGCGAATGGTTAACGCAAGGAGGGCCGCCCAATGGGCGGCCCTTCTAGTTTCTTATATGCCAAACGGGTATATACACCAAGTTAGCATAAACGCGTGAGCGCTTACTCGTCGGCGTTAACCGCTTCGCGAGTGTTTTGCCATGCACTTTGAGCGCCTTCTTGAGTGGTTTCCCACGCGTCACGTGCGTTGGCTTTAGTCTGCTCCCACCAGTCGTTGTCATAGGCAGGAAAGGCTTCTACTTCTTCCTGGCTAGCTTCGACCATGATGCGATGCTCGGTATCACCGTCTTCTTCTGTATCGGTTTCCAGCGTGAAGTAATCGGTATCTACCACGATTTCACGACCGCCCAATCCAAGCACTGAGCCGCTTTCGATCACAAGGGCACTGATGCGCATCTCTTCATCGAACAAGATGTCGTCAACGTCACCTATTTCTTCACCGGAACCGCCGGCAAAGTAGACTTCTGCATCAAGAATGTCATCGGCAGAATACATACCTTGAGGCTCGTTTTGCGCGTGAGCACTCATAGCGAAGGTTCCCAGTAGGGCTGTACCGATGGCTGTTGTCAGGATTGTCTTACGCATAGCATCTCTCCATGTGGCTACGATAACGAGTAGGGCCGAGTCATCCATAGATGAGTAAATGATGGCTGCCTACTAATAACGAAGATAGTAAATGTGACAAGTACGTAAAGAATTACCTATGAAGGCGTTATTGCTGATCAGCCCACTCATCGGCTCTGCGCTCAGCTTCTTCGCGCTCAAGACCATATTTTTGCTGAAGCTTGCCGACCAATTCGTCTTTTTTACCGCCGATCTGATCCAGCTCGTCGTCGGTAAGGTCGCCCCAGCTAGAGCGTGCTTTCCCTTTCATCTCTGTCCATTTGCCTTCGATTTGATCCCAGTTCATCGTTTCGCTCCTTGAGAGTAGTGAACTTGCTTAGGCACTTATTAGGTTAGACGAAATTTGCACAAGTGCAAGTGGTTGATTCAGTGTGGTGTAAGTTAAAAAGGGCTGGTCAGAAATGAAATGCAATGTTAGGATGCGCGCTCCTCGCATGTGCTGACCCCTCCATCACGACGGTAAGCGTACATTTGCATGATTATTAACGCGCAGTGATTAATCAACGCGCAACGGTTAATAGTCATTAGCAGTATCGCTTGCGGGAACATCTTGCCAATTGCTGGATGTTCATTGCTGTGAAGATGGCGCGCCTCCAGTATTTCACCACACGGGTGAAATCGGCGCAGAAGGTCGCCACAACGGCTGGCCCGCAAATGCGGTGTTTGCCAACCGGATGCTAGGTGCGACCGGCGTCTCCGACTCCATTGATGGCTATGACCGCTTCGGCGGTGCCTGTTTTCGATAACGACCATTTGATTGGCGTTTTTGCGATAACAGAGTCAGGGACGCTCATGATGTTTTTTGCCGGTACTTACCGGCCTACCAAGGTGTGATTAATGACCTCGACTTCTGTCGCTTCGCCGAGCTTCGGCGATCTTGCTCTTTTGCCTGCTGTTCTGTCTGCTGTTGAATCACAGGGCTACGTAACCCCTTCGCCGATTCAAGCGCAAACTATCCCTGCGCTGCTTGAAGGCCGCGATATGCTGGGCCAGGCCCAGACGGGTACCGGCAAAACCGCAGCGTTTGCATTACCGTTACTGTCACGTTTAGAACTGACTCGCCGCGAACCGCAAGTGCTAGTAATGGCACCGACTCGCGAGCTGGCGCAGCAAGTAGCTGCCTCGTTTAGTAAGTACGGCCAAAACCTCAAGGGTCTTGAAGTGGCTACCCTGTGCGGTGGTCAAGAGTACCGCGAACAATTGGGTGCCCTTAAGCGTGGCGCTCAGGTAGTAGTGGGTACGCCAGGCCGCATTATCGACCACCTGGACCGCGGTAGCCTGAAGCTTGATGGCTTGTCCGCCCTAGTGTTGGACGAAGCTGATGAAATGCTGCGCATGGGCTTTATCGACGACGTAAAACGCGTGGTTGCCGATACCCCAAAAAATGCTCAGCGTGTGTTCTTCTCGGCGACACTGCCCGCTGAAATCGAGCGCATCGTTAACCGCTATCTGGTTGACCCGGTGAAAGTGGCTATCGAGTCACGCACCACTACCGGCGAAAACATCGAGCAGCGCATTGTGCGTGTCGATGGTGGCGCTAAGCTGGAAGCCGTGGCACGTATTCTTGAAGTCGAGCCGGTCGATGCCGCTATCGTCTTCGTACGTACCCGTGCAGCCTGCACCACGTTGGTCGAGCAGCTAACGGCCCGTGGTGTCAACGCCGCTGGCCTGTCAGGTGATCTGGATCAGAGCCTGCGTGAGCGCACCATTACTCGCTTGAAGCGCAGCAAGATCGACGTCCTGATCGCGACCGATGTGGCGGCTCGTGGTCTAGACGTGCCGCGTATCACGCACGTTATCAATTACGATTTGCCCCAAGATGCGGAAGCCTACACGCACCGTATCGGTCGTACTGGTCGTGCTGGTCGCAGCGGTATTGCGATTACCTTTGCTGGTTTCCGTGAAGGCCGCAAAGTGGGCTGGATGGAGCAGGCAACCGGTCAGAAAATGACCGAAATGCCGTTGCCCGATGAAGCGGCCATTCGCGCCCATCGTGACGAAGTTTTCCATCAGCGCGTGATTGCTTCCCTTACCAAAGGGGCAGAAGAGCAGCGTGCCTTGATTGAGCGTCTGATCGAAGAAGGCCACGACCCCATCGAGCTAACCTGTGCGTTTGCTGCCATGGCACGTGCGGATGAAGCGCCGATTGGTCGCCTACAGGCGCCGCGCAAAGAGAAGCCTTCACGTGATGGCGCACCGGCCGGTAAGCCGGGTGCTCGTCGCGAACGCACTAGCGGCCCGACCGAAGGCATGACGCGCTATCGCGTCTCTGTCGGTCATAAAGATGGCGTCAAGCCTGGCCAACTAGTGGGTGCTCTTGCCAATGAAGGCGGCATTGAAGGCGCGCGTATCGGCCGTATCGATATCCGCAACGCTTTCTCTGTGGTCGAACTGCCGAGCGGCTTGCCTGCAACGATTCTGACCAAGATGGCACGTGCCCGTGTGGCCGGTCGTCCGCTGGAAATCAGCGAAGATAGCGCACCGGCTGAGCGCGCACCGCGCCGTCGTCGTGACGAAGGCGATGCGCCGGTTCGTCGTCGTGAACGCGCTTAAAGAGTAATCGACCGCCGCCCCGCGGCAGTTGAGCCACTCTCAACGCCCCCGCACCTCTCCAGGTGCGGGGGCGTTTTTTTTGCTACCTTATGTTTAGTAAGCTTATGTTTTAGTAAGCGTATGCATTAGTAAGCTTAAGTATTAGCGAAAGGTAAAAAACGTGCTTGGTGGATAATCAAGGAGGATGACATGCCAACACCGCTACACGAATGGAATCTAGCCCCGAGAGAAGCGAGGGCGTTACAAACGCAATTGGCGCAGCAATTGGAAGCCGCTGACCGTGTCTCATCGGTCAGGCATATTGCCGGCGTGGATATCGGCTTTGAAGATAGCGGTGAAACCACCCGGGCAGCCGTGGTAATGCTCAAGTGGGACCCAGAGGCCGCGCCCAACTTAGACGTGGTGGAACAAGTGGTACACCGCGAGCCGACGCGCATGCCCTACATACCCGGGTTGCTCTCGTTCCGTGAAATTCCCGCCGCACTGAAGGCGTTCGAAAAACTCAGTGTGATGCCCGAGTTAGTCATGGTCGATGGCCAGGGGATCGCCCACCCGCGCCGATTAGGCGTAGCGGCGCATTTGGGGCTTTGGCTTGATTTACCCACCATTGGCATCGCCAAATCCCGTCTGTATGGCAAATATACCGAGGTGGGTGAGCAGCGAGGCGACTGGGTTCCCCTTTATGCAGGTAAAGAGCGAATTGGTGCCGTCTTGCGCTCCCGTGCCAAGGTGAAGCCGGTGTATGTATCGCCGGGGCACCGCATCACCCTGGAATCCTCGCTTGAATGGGTGATGCGCTGCTTAGGGCGTACCAAGCTGCCTGAACCTACGCGCCTCGCCGATCGGTTAGCATCGCGGCGGGACCAGCGTAAAAAGTGATTAGCGGCGCGGGCATGCTAAACAAATGATGCTAGACAAAGCTTAAAAAGCGCTGCAGCAGGCTAGCCGCTTCGGGAGCTTCGGTCACTTCAGCCGAGAGGGTTGCCGGGTTCTCGCCCTGGTCGCGCAAGGCCGCACGTTGGCGCTCGATATAGGCGCGCATGACGGGGACAGTGAACTCTGGATGAAACTGTACGCTCCACTGGCGTGGGCCATAGCGCAGCGCTTGGTGGGCGTCGTGGCTATTGTGGGCAAGCACCGTGCAGCCGTGGGGCGCCTGCATGACCGACTGCGCATGGGAAAGATGGGCGTTAAAGCCTTCTGGAAGCTGGCTGAACAGCGGGTCTTGTTGCCCTGCCTGGGTGAGTCTTACCGGGTGAGTACCTGACTCCCGGCCAGCGGGGTGATAATCACTGACGCCGCCGAAGGCCGCCGCCATCAGCTGGTGGCCATAGCAAACGCCCAGCATGGGCGTATCGTTGGCCAGGGCGCTTTGCAGCCAGGGTTTCAGTGCTTCGCTCCATGGCTCAGCATCGCTGACCATACTGTGCGAACCGGTGATCACAATGCCCGCCAAGGTATCGAGCGCTGGCGGGGTGGCGTTTTGGCGAGCGTCCCATACCGTTAACGCTAAATGGTCGGGCAGGGCGGTGCTAAGCTGCTGTTCAAAGAGCGCTTCAAAGTCACCGTGCTGTTCGGTAATTTCTGGATAGGCGTCGCCGGTTTTAACGATCAAGACACAAGCCATATCACTCCCTCAGTGCATTGAAACGCAGTTATTGAACGAAGCGCTTTGCGGTGAGTCCGCAAAGGCGAGAAGATAGCCTATCATGGCTTATCAGATGGTTAGAACGCTTTCATTATTAACGACATAAGGAAACGACAATGCAACAAATTACCCGTGCAGGTGAACCGCTGGATGTTGCTGGTACGCTGCCTGAGAAAGGCCAGCCAGCGCCAGACATGACGCTGACCAACACCGACATGCAAGACGTCACGTTAGCCACTTATGCTGGCAAACGTAAGGTGCTCAATATTATTCCCAGCGTGGATACGCCCACCTGTGCCATGTCAACGCGCCACTTCAATGCGTTGGCCTCCAAACTCGACGATACCGTGGTATTGGTCGTTTCAGCCGATTTGCCGTTTGCGGCCAAGCGCTTTTGTGGCGCAGAAGGACTGGACAATGTCGAGACGCTGTCGACCTTCCGGCATCCAGAGTTTCGTGAAGCCTGGGGTGTGGCGCTGAGCAATAACGCCATGGAGGGACTGTGCGCCCGTGCAGTGGTCGTGCTGGATGCCGACAACCGCGTGCTGCACAGTGAATTAGTGAGCGAGTTGAAAAACGAGCCCGACTACGACGCTGCTTTGGCGGCGCTAAACTAAATCACGCTTCTACTGCTATATCATAACGGCGTTATTACATCGGCGTTCTTACAACGATGTTACGACAACGACGTTATGGCGTGATTACTGGAGTGTGTTTGGCTGTGTGGTGGGTTAGCCACGCCGAGTTGCGTGGCGTTTCGATGCCCTCACCAGTGCGCGGATCAGGCGCTGCTGGGGGCGGTTAAAAATCAACCACTCGGGGTGCCACTGCACGCCAATCAAAAATTCATGTTCGCGTGATTCGATGCCCTGCACCAGGCCATCGCGGTCACGGGCCACGATCTCGATGCCCCTGCCAGCCCCGTAAACGGCTTGGTGGTGCAGGCTATTGACGCGGCACCACGTTACACCGAGTAACCGGTGTAGTTTACTGGCGCCAACGATGTCGACGGTTTTGCGCGGCAGTACCGTACGGCGCCGTTTCAAACCTTCATGAGTGGTATAAATATCCGGGTCCAGCGTGCCGCCAAGGTGGACGTTAATGAGTTGCGCGCCGCGGCAAATCCCCAACACGGGCGTATGCAGGGGAATAAAGCGTTCAAGCAGCGCAAGTTCCAGCTCATCGCGTGCCGGGTCTAGGCGTACATCCAGCTGTACTTCGCCGCCGTAAAGGTGGGCTTGAATATCGTCACCGCCGCCAATGATCAAACCGTCAAGGTGCTCAGGGTGGGGCCTTGAAGGCGATAAGCGCAGCGGCTTACCGCCGTGTCGCCAGACGGCAAACCAATCAAACCACCACGCTAAGTGGCTTTTTTGGTCAGAGGTGGTAATTCCGATAAGCGGCCGAGGCATTCCGATGGTTACTCACTGTGGCAATATAAATATTAAAAGCGGTATTAGGCTTTGTACGAAAACTGCCTGCGCTCGTCTATACGGCGTTAAAAATCATCTCAAAATGCTCATTTACACTCTGTAAACTCCGCTTTTTCGTTGATTTTTGCCTTGTCTAGCCATCGCTAGCCGACTTTTCGTACAAACCCTAGTGTTTACGCCGCAGCCAGCGGCTTAGTTTCTGTGCAGAGCGGGTGAGGCTTGCTTTTGCGCGCACCAGCACCGGGCGATTGTGCTCGGCAATGTATTCAGCGCATCGAGCAAGCAGTACGTCGGCGTTGGCCGCTAATTTTTCGACTTCTACCCAGCGGTTCCACTCAATGGCTGACCCCCAGCCTGGCTGGGAAAGTTGGGCGTTGGGCAAGCGGTAGTGAAACGTCGGGCGCGGTTGCGTGAGCTGGGAATGTAACAGCTCATGGCCATGATCCGGGCGCAGATAGGCAAATAGTGGCAGCATATCCAGCTCGCGATTGCGTGTTGGGTTGTGATGCAAATAATCGTCAATCAAGGTGTCCAGGTCTGGCGAGTAGCGGCTATCGAGTACTTTTAGCGCGTAGGCTTTGTGAAATGGATTGGCATGGGGCAGCATCTCACGGGTAATATCGACCTTGATTTCATCGCGCAGCCAACCGGCCAACAGCAGGTAGGCGCGCAGCATGGCGAGTATATAGTCGGCGTCATAGCGCTCTACTTCAGGGTTGAGATGCAGCCCGAAGCCATACATCAAGCTTGCATCGGTTCCCTTGGCGCCATGCGCCCGCAGCGTTTCAAACAGCGTATCCAGGTCTTCCAGCTCATTCCAGGGAACCGGTGGACAAACAATTTCAGTCGGCACTAAACCCGTCACCATATCGCCGATCAGTTCGCGGGTTTTCTGATGAAACTCGACCCGCCTTTGGTGCTGGTGACGCGACCACTCACTGTCTTCGGCATGGGGGTCGTTGACGAGAGTTTTGTCAGGATGCGCATACTGGGTATCGAGTTCAATGCCAAACTCACCCCAGCGAGTGTTCTCTACCAGTAGCCGGTGAGGGCTTACCACGTTAAGCTCCCCGCCAAACAGTTCACGAACGATCATCGCCGTGTCGCGGGGTGGCAGACCAGCGAATTCGATTTCGACGCCAACCTGCCGGATATTCCCATGGCTGTTTAAGCGGTTAGGTGGAGCTTGTAGCGTCATCTCGGCATCCTTGAGGTGAACGTTTGAGCAGTCAGCCTATCATAGTCACGCGTTGACGCTGAGTGTATTACGCCCATCGCGGCGACAGACGGTGAGCAGGGCGCCATCAAAGCTAATTTTCAGGAGTAAGGCGTGCGACAGCACTGGTTAATCAATTCGTTAATAGGCGTCGTGTTTTGGGCATTGGCGAGCCTCGCCTTGACGGGCGTGCTGTCGAGCATGGCCATCACTCAAGCCCAGGCGCAAACGGTTTCACTCCCGGGGCTGGGGGATGGCGGCGAGGAGGAAACCGCCGATGTTAGCGGCGAAGAGTTCCAGGCCTCGCTGAGTGATGTGATCACGCTGCTTGAAAGCGAGGAGCGCCGCACGGAGCTACTGACGTCGCTACGCGAGCTGCAGGTGACCACCGATGCCGCCACTGAGGATGAAGGCGTTGTGCGCCAGGGGTTGCTGGGGGCACTTGCCGACACCTTGAGTGACCTCGGCGACCAGGCCCAGGCAGGCGACTCACCGGTGGATCAATGGTCGCGCCAACTGGTACAGGGGGCGGACGACTTACGCGCCCTAAAAGACGATGCCGACCAAGGTGAGGCCATTCGTGCGGCCGCTGAAGGGGCCGTTCTGGCGCTGATTTGGATCGTGCTGTTGGTCGTCATGATCGCCTTTGGGCGCATGGTGGCTACCCGTCGTGAGTGGCCGCTGGATCTGCCGCGGGATCCCAAGGCCTGGCTCATGGCGGTGCACTTTTTACGCCGGATGCTGCCCTGGGCGCTGGCCTTTGCCATTACGCTGGGGGTTGGCCAAGCACTGCCGGATAGCCCAGGGCGTACGTTAGTGCTGGTGGTGGCCTATATATGCCTGTGCGGGCGGGCGCTTTCGGTCGTGTTCGAAACCGTGATCGCGTTCTTTAGCCGCGGGCATCGCTTTACCGCCGTGCAACTGCTTCAGCAGCATGCCCTGCGCGGTATGTTTGTGATCGGTGCGTTGATTGCGCTGGGCGATGCGGCCAACTCGACTCGCCTGGTGGAAATGCTGGGAAGCGAGCTATCGAGTTTGGTCTCGGTACTCTCCAATATGCTCGCGGCGCTGCTTTCTGCCCGGTTTATCATTAAATTCAAACGCCCCGTGCGCCATTTGATTTGCAACCGGCCGTTCAAACAGCGCCGTGACGCGAGCACCGCCGTTGAGATGATCCGCTCGTTGGGTGGCCTGTGGCACATTCCTGCGCTTCTGCTGGTCAGTGGTTCGCTGCTGGCGATTTTTATTACCGTTGGCGATGTCGGCACTGCCCTTGCGCGCTCGATCATATCCGCCAGCCTGCTGGTGCTCACGCTGGTGGTAACGGGCCTGCTACGCCGCCAGGCGGAGCGCCTGGGACGTCGCCGCCACCGCCATCGTCAGAGCCAATATCGCAAACGCCTGGAGCGTTTTGGTTTCGTGCTCGCCCATATCTTCGCCTGGATGGTGTTTGCCGAACTCTCGATGCAGGTGTGGGGCAGTTCGTTCTTTGGCCTGGGGCAGCAAGCGGTTGCCAGTGCCCGCATTGGGCAAGCGCTGGTCAGTCTCGGCGCCACCGTTCTGCTGGCGTGGTTGGTGTGGATTTTTGCCGACACGGCTATTCAGCGTGCATTGATGTCATCGGCGCGTTCGCGGGGGCGGCGGGTCAATCAAGCGCGGGCGCAAACCATCACGCCGATGATTCGCAATGTCATCTTCGTGACTATTTTGATCATCGCCGTTATCGCCGGGCTGGCCAATCTGGGGGTTAACGTAACGCCGCTGTTAGCCGGTGCCGGTGTGATTGGTCTGGCGATTGGTTTTGGTGCTCAAACGCTCGTGCAGGATTTGATTACCGGTATCTTTATCTTGATCGAGGACTCGCTGGCGGTCGATGACTTCGTGCAGATCAATAACCATATGGGCACGGTCGAAGGGCTGACACTGCGCACCGTAAGGCTTCGCGATTTGGATGGCATTGTGCACATCATCACATTTAGCCGCATCGAATCGATCCATAACATGTCGCGTCAGTTCGGCATTGCGCTGATGCGTATCCGCATTCCGTTCGACATGAAAATCGACGATGCGATTACCTTGATGCAAGAGACCGCCCAGGAGCTGCGGCGTGACCCCATGATGCGCCACTACATCTGGTCGCCGCTGGAAATGCAGGGGGTTCAGGGGTTTGAAGATGGCTGCCCGATCCTGCGTATGCGTTTTCGCACCGCGCCCGAAATGCAGTGGGATGTCTCCAGGGCATTTAACCTGTTGCTCAAGCAGCGTATGGAAGCGCAGGAAATCGACCTGGGCGTGCCGCGCCTCAGCATCAGTATGGAGTCGCGCTCGGAAGATCGTATGGAGGCTACCGCGGGAACGTCGTTTTCGCTTGACGATGACGCGCCCGCCAGCGATCAGGGGGCGTCAGCCGCTGAGCAGGAAACGGACTCAGAAGACCACAAGCGACCCGCGCCGCCAAAACCTGCCCCACGCCCGACCAAGGCAGAAATTAGGCGCGATGAGCAGGCACGCAAGCATGATCAGCCGGCTAATCGCGCCGCGTCACATCGGCAACAGGCCCCAGCACAAGGCAAGCCCCAGGCTGGCTCCTATGCCAATCCCGGCGGCGAACACGGCGATGAGTAACCATGGCGCGCGCAAGCGCCGCCACCGGTTATACAGCGAGACCGCATGACTTACCCGGTCAACCATTTCGTCATGGCGCGAGATGGCGTGGTCGGGCGGCAGTGAAAAGTCGTTAGCCACATCGCCCTGCCAGTGGGCGCCGTGGCTGAGCCCCAGCCGTGCGCGTAGCCTGCCAATATCACTGACGGTGTCGTGCAGCGTGTCGTAGACCTCGCGGCGCGCGGCAACGGCAAATACCGCCTCGGTGTCTTGGCGCAGTGCGCTGTGCTGGCAGCTAGCCACGGCGTGCTGGATCTCTTGGTCGTTAGCCTCGGGAGCAACCGCGAGGCGCTGGTACAAATCGCGCATAGGGGTCTATCGTTTCTCTTATCGCTTTATTCTTGAGAACCAGCACAAAACGCTTAGCATTGCATGGCCCTAGTAAGTTTGCATTAAGTAATCGTAGGCGTTTTTGATACGTTGAAAACGTGCGGACGCCAGGGCGACCTGTTGTTCGCTTTCGGAGTAGAAGCGGTCTGGATGATGTAGCTGCGCCATTCGCCGATAGGCGTGGCGAACTTCGACCCGAGTTGCTCCGGGGGTGAGCCCAAGTACTGATAGTGCCCGTGCGGTGCGGTCAGGGGGCGGGGGAGCAGTGCGCTGCTGGCGTGAATCATGGCTGCGCCGCTCATGCTGAGACGAGCCTTGCCGCTGGGAGCGTTGCCTTTCCTGTTCGGCTTGCTCGCGTTGGCGTTGGCGCGCCTGTTCCTGCTGGCGTGCCTGTTCTTGCTGGCGCTGCTGGTCACGCTCTCTCGATTGGCGGGCCTCCTCTTGGCGCCGCTGCTTCTCTTGCTGTTTTTCTTGCTGCTTTTGTTGTTTCTGCTGATGGCGCTGCTCTTTGTGCTGCTGTTGCTGTTCGGCTCGTGCGAGGGCCTCTCGATGGCGCTGCTCGGCCGCCGCCGCTTCGCGTGCTTTGCGGGCGTGGTAATCTGGGTCGTGGGTTTGCCAGTAGGCATCACGACTTGGGTCTTCGGGAGTGGTCAGCGGCGTTCCTGTCAGCTCCTTGAACAGGGTATTTAAGGTCCCCGGAGCCACAGCGAGCAAGTCGGCTAAAAAGCGCAAAATATAATGGTTGGCCAACGATAACTCACCATCATCGGTGGCCACGGTAATCGCTTGATGAATAACGCTTAAACTGCGTTCAGTACCACACTCTTTGCGCACGACCTCGGCGGCTAACTGAATCGCTTGCAGGTCTTGGCTATGGGCAATGCTCATGACTGGGGCCAGCTCATGGCCATGGCGAAACGGTGCCGTCACCTGAGCCAGGCGCCGCCGTCGCTGGCCTTCAGAAACGTGTTGGCGGTGCACCAGCACCCAAGCCAACAGTAGCAGGGTTGCCGTATCCACTTGGCTGCGGCTCTTTAACAGCAGCAGCTCAAAGGGTGAAAAACGGGCAATGGACATTTCCTAGCTCCACAGATGAAGAGGTGAACAGCGGGCAGTGGTTGAGAGCAGCACCCTGATCATTTCAGCCATGGTATATCATCACGTTAGGCAAAGAAGTAGGAGATTGGTGAGTTGATCAACGTTGAGCGTAAAAACAGCTTTCAGCTGCGTCTTACTCGGCGGCTCAAGGAAGAGACATCGCATAACCTCGACGTCTATCTTTTTGTACCTGGCGAGCTGGGATTAAGTACTCAGCTTATCTCAGAAGAGGCTTTTTATCATGCCGCTATCCATGTATCGCGCACTTATTACAGCGACGAATACCTGCTGCCGCTCGTGCATAGCCGGTTGGCCAGTCGTAACCGGCTGGGCAGCGACTCCTATCGGTTGAGTTTGAGCCTTTACGCCTACCAATACGTGGAAGCGATGGAGCGCACGACTCAGGCAATGTTAGTGACCGCCAATAAGCTGCGACATGCGCGCCAAGATCAGCGCGAAGAGAACAGTGAGGTGCAAGAGAGTGCCACTGCCTTACGGGATCAACTACATGAAATGATCGACTTGAGCGACGGTATTCTCAAGCGGCTGCGGCGCAACCAGCCGGATGACGACAGTTTCAAAAAGTACTTTGCCAACATTGATAACTACCTCTCCTGGTTTACCGAGCAGCAGCTGTTGGCGCTGGTGGCGCACATGCCTCGCGGTGGCGAGTTTACCGATATTCGCCGGCGCTTTATCAGCGTGTGCCACCGTGAGGGCGAGCATCGTCGAGACCAGCAGTACAACGCTGAACGGGTAATGGCGGACCCAACGCGGATGTCGAACAAAATGCGCCTGCTGCGGCGCTTGATCGAGCACCCGATTACGCTAAAGCAAGAAGCGTTAGAGCTCGGCAGCGGTGAGCAGAAAGCGGTCAAAGCTCTGGCCACGGCGGTGGTGATGGGGTTCGTGACGCTAGGGGTACTGCAGCTACGCAGCGCGCTGGGGGATCTCTCGGCGCTATTCGTCTTGGCCATGGCGCTGCTCTATGCCATGCGCGAGGTATTTAAAGATGATTTACGCAACACGCTTTGGCGTTGGCTGCGCAAAGGCCGCCCCAAATGGCGCCGCCAATATTTAGACCCCACGCGCAATGCCGTGGTGGGCCGCCAGTTGGAGTGGTTCGACTACAAACGCTTTGCGTCACTGGGTGATGACATTCAACAGCTGCGCCGCCGCAAAGTGGCGCAGCGGGAAGAGGTGGTGCTGCACTACCGATCCAGTTCCCGTATGTCGCCTACGCGTTTTTTAAGCGGCTACGAACACACGCGCGAAACGCTCAACGTGGATATTTCCATGCTGACGCGGCTAATGAGTAAGGGTAAGCATCACATCTATCGGCTTAAAGACGGGCAGGCGGTGCGTGAAGGGGTCGAGCGTCGCCACCTGTTCAATCTCATCATTCGTGAAACGGGAAGCGAAGACACCCCCTACCTAGCCCGCTGGAAAGTCGTGGTGAGCCGCTCAGGCATTGTGGATGTCGAGAAAGTGGAGGAGAGCAGCGCCGTTGAGACGAAAAAACCAACAGGTAAGCAGGCATAAAGCTGCGCTAGATCAAATTAGTCTCAATGCGTTCTTTAAGATAGTCAGCCAGCATAGGCAAATCTCCAGTAGCGATCTAGGATCAAAGAGAAGGTAGCCTCCAGGAGAAGAGCTATGCAAGCTATCGATATTATGACCCCTAAAGTGGTGAGTGTGGGACCCGATACGGAAGTACGTGACATTGCGCAACTGCTGCTTCAGCATCGTATTAGCGCTGTTCCTGTCGTTGATGGCGATCGCAAAGTGATCGGCATTGTCAGCGAAGGTGATTTGATGCGCCGGGTAAAAAATGGCAGTGACTATGGTCACTCATGGTGGTTATCGCTATTTACGAGCGGCAAGGATGCTGGCGACTATGTCAAAACGCATGGTCGTAAAGCCCATGAAGTGATGACGCCAGATCCACTGACCGTTGAAGAGAACACGCCACTGCATACCATTGCGCGAATGCTGGAAAAGCACCATATCAAACGCGTACCCGTGGTGCGTGAAGGTATATTGGTGGGGATCGTCAGCCGCGCCAATCTGCTGCAAGGTATTGCCAATGCGGCGGTAGCGCCGACCCAGTCACCCTCAGATGATCGACACATCCGCGAGGCCATACTGGATGAGGTGGAACATAACACCGGCGTGCAAACCGAAGGCATCAGCGTGATTGTGGATGGCGGCGTTGTGGAAATCTGGGGGCTGGTCGAGTCGCTTGAGCAGAAGCAGGCGGTGACGGTCGCGGCAGAAAATGTGGCTGGGGTGGCCCGCGTCGAAAACCATCTAGGGATGATGCCGCGGGGCATGGGCTATAGTTAAGTGTTGGCTAATATGTTTCTGATCTGCGTCAATGCCCGCTATTGTATAGCGGGCATTGTCATTTTATACGACTGTCTTAATCGCTTGCTCTAGGTTATCCACGCTGCGCTCGGTGTGGTGCAGCTTATCGAGCCCAAATAGGCCAATGCGGAAAGTTTGGAAGTTATCACCTTCATCGCACATGAGCGGTACGCCGCCAGCTACTTGCACACCCGCCTGGGCCAATTTGCCTACCAAGCCGCTATCGTCGCTGTAGCAGACCACCACGCCTGGGGCCTCAAAGCCTTCCGCCGCCACGCTGACAAAACCGTGACGCTTGAGCATGGCACGGACTTCACGGCCAATCGTTTGCTGCTCCTCTTTTACCTTGGCAAAGCCGTAGGCGCGGGTTTCCTGCATGATATCGCGCAGCTGTCGCAAGGCATCCGTGGGCATAGTGGCGTGATAGGCATGCCCACCGTTTTCATAAGCCTGCATGATGCTGTGCCACTTGCCTAGGTCGCAGGCAAAGCTGTTGCTCTGGGTTTCGCTCAAGCGCTGCGTCGCCCGCTCGGAGAGCATCACCATGGCGCAGCAGGGCGAGCCGCTCCAGCCTTTTTGTGGCGCACTGACCACCACGTCAATGCCGAGCGCCTGCATATCCACCCAAAGGGTGCCTGCCGCAATGGCGTCCAACACGAACAGGCCGCCTACCTCGTGGGTCGCCTCGGCGAGTGCTTGAATATACGCATCTGGAAGCAGAAGGCCAGCTGAGGTTTCTACCTGCGGGGCGAAGACCACCGCTGGTTTTTCGCGACGAATCTGCGCCACGGCTTCATCGATGGGTACTGGCTGAAATGGCGAGCGCGAGTCATCGGCGTTAAGACGCCGTGCTTTTAGCACCGTGTGCTGGTCGGTTAAACGGCCCATCTCAATGATCTGTGTCCAACGGTAGCTGAACCAGCCGTTGCGAATCACCAGGGTTTTCTGATCAACGGCAAACTGACGCGCCACTGCTTCCATACCAAAGGTGCCGCTACCGGGAACGATGACGGCGGAGTGAGCGTGGTAGACCTCTTTCAGCGTGGCCGATATATCCCGCATCACACCTTGAAACTGCTGTGACATATGGTTCAGCGAGCGGTCGGTGTAGACCACTGAGTACTCAAGCAAGCCGTCGGGATCGACGTTGGGCAGTAAACCAGCCATGGCGTTCTCCAAATAAGGGCGGTGCGCTCATCGGCACACTTCATCAAAGGCATTCGGTGGCTACTAAGAGTACGAGCAATAAAAGCACAAAACCAGCCCGCGTAGGGGCTGGTTTTGATTGCCGAAGGGACTGGCTTAACGCGGCGGTAACTGCTCGGGCCCAAAGGCGTCGGGCAGCAGCGTTTCCATGGTGTAGGTTTTCATCGGTTCACCGCTGCCGGAGAGTACTTTGATCTGCGTCTCTGGCGTCGCGAATTCGCGGATGCGCTGACGGCAGTCGCCGCAGGGCGTGCAGAGGTGATCACCGGGGCCCATCACGTAGACGGTTGCCAGCTGGCGCTGCCCGGCAGTGATCATGGCAGAAATAGCCGAGGCCTCGGCGCACAGGCCCTTGTAGTGAGCGACTTCCACGTTGGTGCCTGCAAACTGTTGGCCATCGGGGGTGACCATCACTGACGCGACAGGATGCGCGGAGTAAGGCACATAGGCGTTAGCCCGCGCGCTTAACAGCTTTTGAACGATCTCTGTTGATACTTCATCCGTTTGCTGACTCATCACAACTTCCTCTTAAGCGCGGGCAGCGTCGTCGCGTAACACGGTGTCGAGTGCAATCAGCATCATGTCGTCGAAGGTGGTTTGACGGTCGGCACTGGAGAGCGAATCGCCTTTCAGGATGTGATCCGACACGGTGCAGATGGTCATGGCGCGGGCGCCAAACTCGGCGGCGACGCCGTACAGGCCAGCGGCTTCCATCTCAACGCCGACAATGCCGTAACGCTTGAGCATTTCCGCCATTTCGGTTTGCGGATTGTAAAACAGGTCCGCTGAGAAAATGTTGCCCACTTTGACCGGCACGTTCTTAGCCTTGGCGGCGGCCACAGCGTGCTGGGTGAGCTCAAAGTCAGCAATCGCGGCGAAGTCATGGTCGTTAAAGCGCATACGATTGACCTTGGAGTCGGTGCTGGCGCCCATGCCGATGACCACATCGCGGACGTTGACATCGTCGCGCACCGCGCCACAGGAGCCCACGCGAATCAGTGATTTAACGCCGTAGTCGGTGATCAGCTCTTTGGCGTAGATGGAGACTGACGGAATGCCCATGCCGTGGCCCATCACGGAAATCTCGCGGCCTTTGTAGGTGCCGGTGTAGCCGAACATATTGCGTACATCGTTGACCTGGCGAACGTTTTCCAGGTAGGTGTCGGTGATGTACTTGGCGCGCAGCGGGTCGCCGGGCATCAGTACGGTATCGGCAAAATCACCGGGGGCAGCGTTAATATGCGGGGTAGCCATCAAATATCTCCTTTAAGCGGCTTCAGGAAGAAAGCTTTTGCCATCGGCCATGGCCGGGAGCAGGAAAAAGTCGGCCAGTGTTTGGCCAATGTCGGCAAAAGTGCCGCGCTCGCCCAGCGGGCCGGGGTTAAAGCCGGGGCCGTGTACCAGAATGGGGATGTACTCGCGGGTGTGCTCGGTGCCGTGCCAGCTGGGGTCGCAGCCGTGATCGGCGGTGAGAATCAGCAGGTCATCTTCGCTTAGCGCAGCCAGCAGCTTAGGCAGCTTGGCGTCGAAATCTTCCAGTGCGGCGGCATAGCCCGCCACGTCGCGGCGATGGCCATAGACCGAGTCAAAATCGACAAAGTTGGTCATGATCATGGCGCGCTCGCCTTCGTCGCGTTGGTTGGTGCGCTCGATCTCTTTGAGCGTGGCGTCCATCAATGCATCGTGACCGCTGGCTTTTACCTTGTGGGTAATGCCGCAGTGGGCGTAGATATCGGCAATTTTACCAATCGAGACCACTTCGCCGCCGGCATCATCAAGCTTTTGCAGCACGGTGGGTGAGGGCGGCTCTACGCTGTAGTCGCGACGGTTGCCGGTGCGGGCGAAGGTGTTGCTGTCGTCGCCAATAAACGGACGCGCAATGACGCGGCCAATGTTATAAGGCTCCAGCAGCTCACGGACGGTTTCGCACAGCTTATAAAGCCGCTCCAGGCCGAAATGCTCTTCGTGGGCAGCAATCTGGAACACCGAATCCGCCGAGGTATAAACGATGGGTTTGCCAGTAGCGATGTGCTCTTCACCCAGGCGGGCGATGATCTCGGTGCCTGACGCGTGGCAGTTGCCAATCACCCCAGTGAGGTCGGCTTCTTGCACGATGGCGTCGAGCAGCTCAAGGGGGAAACTGTCGGTTTTATCCAGAAAGTAGCCCCACTCGAAGCGTACCGGAACGCCGGCAATTTCCCAGTGGCCGGAGGGGGTGTCTTTGCCGCTGGAAATTTCTTTGGCATGGGCGTACGCGCCTTCCAGGTTTTCCGGCAGCGTGACGCCTTCGGCAACGCTTCCCGTGGCATCGCGGTGGGCGTGAAATAGCCCCAGCTTGGCCATGTTGGGCAGCTTGAGCGGGCCTGAGCGGTTGGCGTTATCCGCCTCGCCACGGGCGCAGGCGGCGGCAATATGACCCAGGGTGTCGGAGCCTTCATCGCCGAAGGTGGCGGCATCCGGGGCGGCGCCAATCCCAAACGAATCAAGTACCAGTACAATCGCGCGGCTCATAAGGCTTCTCCACGGAAAGTGTCTTGTAGCAGGGTATCGGCGCTGGCGGTACCTTCGCCAATCGTAAACGCCGCGCGCAACTGCTCGGCGGCACGGTCGGCGGCGGCTTCACTGCGGGCGTGTACCATGGCAATGGGGCGCTGGCTATCCACGCTCTCACCGATTTCGACGATAGCCGTAAAGCCGACGCTGTGATCGACGCTGGCGTCGTTACGCAAGCGGCCACCGCCCAGTTCCACCACGCTCATGCCCACCGCACGGGTATCGATACGCTGGACGACACCTGATTGCTCGGCATACACGGGTTTAATAACGTCGGCTTTGGCCAGGTAGTGATCTGAGCGCTCCATAAAGTCGCTGGGGCCGCCGAGTTCGCGCACCATGCGGGCGAAAACTTCAGCAGCTGCGCCAGAGGTTAGCGCCTTCTCAAGCTGAGTAAGCGCGTCTTCACGTGAGCCTGCGAGCTTGCCGGCAATCAGCATTTCCACTGCCAGTTCTCGGGTGACTTGCATCACGCGGCTGTTGGGGCGGTCTCCGCGCAGTAGCGCCAGGGTCTCGACGATTTCAACGGCGTTACCGGCGCAGGGAGCCAGCGGCTGGCTCATGTCGGTAAGCAGGGCAGTCGTGGGCGTGCCCGCCTGGGTGGCCACATTGGCGATACTTTTAGCCAGCTCGCGGGATTTTTCCGGCGTGGGCATAAAGGCGCCGCTGCCGACTTTAACGTCCATTACCAGCGCATCCAGTCCGGAAGCCAGCTTCTTGCCTAGAATAGAGGCGGTAATCAGTGGAATCGATTCCACCGTGGCGGTCACATCACGCACGCCGTAGATGCGCTTGTCGGCGGGGGCGAGATCACCCGTTTGGCCAATAATCGCTACGCCAGTGGATTTAACCACCTCGCGGAAACGCTCTGGTGCGGGGTAGGGGGCGTAGCCGGGGATTGATTCGAGTTTATCCAGGGTGCCGCCAGTGTGACCTAAGCCGCGACCGGAAATCATCGGTACAAAGGCACCACAGGCGGCCACCCAGGGGCCCAGCACCAGCGAGACCAAATCGCCGACGCCGCCGGTGGAGTGCTTATCGACAATCGGGCCGGGCAGGTTAAGGTCGCTCCACTGCATCACATGGCCGGAGTCGCGGGTCGCGGTGGTCAGCGCAACGACTTCTTCACGGCTCATGCCGTTGAGAAATACTGCCATGGTGAAGGCGCCAATCTGAGCGTCGCTGATGCGATCATCGGCAATGCCCTGCACAAAGGCTTTAATCTCTTCCGCGGGCAGCGGCTGGTTGTCACGCTTTAGGCGAATCAGTTCCTGGGGGAGTAGGGTGTGTTTGGCAGACATTAGTAACCTCCGTCAGTGGTGGCAGCGTTGGTGTTGCCGGTCAGCGTCGCCAGCAGATTACCCAGCAGGCTAGAGGCCCCAAAGCGGAAGTGAGCTGGGGTTACCCAGCCTGGGCCCATGATATCGTTGGCAAGAGCCAAATATTCCGCTGCGTCTTCGGCGGTTTTAACGCCACCTGCTGCTTTAAAACCGACGTCTTGGCCACTGGCCTTGATGGCTTTGAGCATAATTTCAGCGGCTTCCAGCGTAGCGTTAACCGCCACTTTGCCTGTCGATGTCTTAATGAAATCCGCGCCGCCTTCAATAGCCAGTTCGCTGGCGCGTTTGATCAGCGCAGGCTCTTTGAGTTCGCCGGACTCAATGATCACTTTGAGCAGTGCTTGGCCAGCGCAGGCGGCTTTGCACATTTCAACCAGCTCAAGGCCGGTCTCTTCGTCGCCTGCCATCAGCGCGCGGTAGGGAAAGACCACATCGACTTCGTGGGCACCGGATGCAACGGCGTCACGGGTTTCCCGAGCAGCGCCCATGATGTCATCACCACCATCTGGAAAATTGGTGACCGTGGCGATCTTGACCTGGTCATTGAGTGTGTGAGCAGTGAGCGCACGCTGGGCCGTGACAATAAACTGGGGGTAGACACAGACTGCAGCCGGGGTGCCAAAGGGTGTCTTCACCTGCTGGCAGAGCGCTTCAATGGTGCTGTCAGTATCGCTGTCGTTCAGGCTCGTCAGATCCATGAGGGTAAGCGCTTGGCGGGCGGCTTGGACGATATGGGGGGAAGCAGTCGCAGTCATGGAATTCTCACAAATCAGTAAAAGATAAAAACGGGCACTGCGGATAAAGCCGCAGTGCCCGTCACCTTCAGTAAGCCCGCTGCATTAAGCAGTGGCGTTACTTAGGGCGATAAAGAAGCCAGCAATCGAGGCCGACATCAAGTTGGACAGTGTACCGGCCAACACGGCTTTGACGCCAAAACGAGCAATCTCTTTGCGGCGGGTAGGGGCAATGCTACCCAGACCACCCAGCAGAATCGCAATGGAGGAGAGGTTCGCAAAGCCACACAGCGCAAAAGAGAGGATCGCCATGGTGTGCGGTGTCATCATTTGACCCGTCGCAGCCACCACCTGTTCCCCATCAATGTAGGGCGCAAGGTTGATATAGGCGACGAATTCGTTGACCACTAATTTTTGGCCGATGAAGGACCCAGCCAGAGTAGCCTCTTCCCAAGGTACACCCAAGAGGAAGGCCAGCGGGGCAAACAGCCAGCCCAAGATCAGCTCCAGACTCAGCGAGTCAAAGCCCACCCAGCCGCCAACGCCGCCTAGAATGCCGTTAACTAACGCAATCAGGGCGATAAAGGCGAGTAGCATGGCGCCCACGTTGGCGGCCAGCATTAGACCCGAGGTGGCACCCGATGCCGCCGCATCCAAGACGTTGGCAGGTTTATCTTCCTGGGCTTCAATCTCTTCTTCCACCTTGGAAACGCTGTCGCTGTCGGTAACGTCTTGGGTTTCCGGCATGATCAGCTTGGCGAACAGCAACCCGCCCGGCGCCGCCATAAAGGAGGCCGCTACCAAGTACTCCATGGGAATACCCAGCGCGGCGTAGTCAGCATTGCCCCTAATACGCCAGCGCCAAGCGCGATCTTAGACGAAGGGGTGCGAGAGAGTGTACGAGCAGTCATGAGAGCCTCAACAAGGGTTGTCGCGGAGCCATTTGGGTGTGGCTATCCGAGGTTATAGTCGTGCGGGCTGGCGTTAATGTTAAAATTATAACATTCAGTGTTATTTTTCTAACGTTGATTTGCAAGTATTGTCACATCAACGCTATTTAAATGTCATATCTCTCACGGGTCTCAGGCAGAGACTGGATGGTTCAAGGGTTGTGATAGCCGTGGAGACATGGCCATAGAGACATCGCATGATGATATAGCAGTGGAAATTCCGCCGTTGCTCACGCAGCATAGAAATGAACGCTGACTATTTATGAAGGCAGCATCGCCAAGACATCGACACGATATTTACGTTTAGCTTCACACAACAAGAGGGGTTTGCAAGGAGATGCCCACTACCAATGGCCGAAGCGCGCTGCGCCTTGCCAAACTTCAGGAAGCGCTTGCCAGTGGCGGCACTCTGCACCTGCGCGATGCCGCAGAGTTGTGCGATGTTTCAGAAATGACTATCCGCCGCGATCTGAGTACCCAGAAGACCACTATTAGCCTGCTGGGGGGGCGGTTAGTGATGGCAAATTACCCAGGCGTAACCACTATTTATGACTTGAATGAACAGCAGGCCAGCCACTATCAAGCCAAGCATCGGCTCTGCCAACGAGCCTTAGCTTATATACAAGAGGGCGATACGCTGTTTATTGACTGTGGCTCAACGCTAATGCCGCTGCTGAGCCAGTTAAGTCATTTTCGTGAACTGACGGTGGTGACCTATGCACTCAATGTCGCCAATGCCGTTGCCGCCTTGCCTAATATGCGCCTTGTACTACTGGGCGGGCTGTTTTATGCCGCTTCACAATCATTTGGCAGCGATAATATGGCGGCCGCCATTGAACGATTGGGCATCAATAAAGCATTGATTTCCGCGGCGGGGGTCGATTTGGAGCGCGGCGTAAGCTGTTTCCACTTTCACGAAGTAGCGCCTAAACAGGCCGCCATTGCTACAGCGATGCAGCGCTTGCTGGTAGTGGATGCCAGCAAGTTTGGCGTGGTGCGACCGGCTTATTTCGCAGCCCTAGATGATTTTGATGTGGTGGTTACCGACGAAGAGGGTGCGCCGCAACTGCTAGAGGGGCATGGTCGCGATGTGCCAGCGGTAACCGTGGCGTAGAGGTTTTTCGTTTGCCTATACCCGTCAATAGCTTGGGTGCGGCAATGCGCCACTTCTTTCATGATCTAGATCAATAGAAAATACTTTCGTCTTACTTGCTGTCGCTTTTAAAGCTTAGGCGAGAAAGACCCGCCGCTATTTCCACTTGGCGGCGCATATTCTTCCCGGAGCAGTGACGCTCAGTGCACTACGCATGTTCTTGTGAGCATGCTCCTACGAGCATGTTTTGGGAAGAGTATGGGGTGGTAGTTAGCCTGCTATTTATCATAACCGCAGGGCTGGCTAGTGTGTTTTAAACCCTAACTTTTAACACCTTGGACGAGATCACACCATGCAACGACGCTCACTATGGCGCAGGCGAGGCACGTTAGTGCTCCTTGCGCTGTGCCTGTTTCTAGCAGGCTGTAGTTCAGCGCTATTAGACCCCAAAGGGCAGGTTGGCGCAGAGCAGCGGACGCTGATTCTGACCTCTTTTGGCCTGATGTTGATTGTAGTTATTCCTGTTATTGCGATGACGCTGCTGTTTGGCTGGCGCTATCGGCGTAGTAATAGCGGGGCTAAGTACCTTCCCGATTGGGCGCACTCCAACGCGATTGAAGCGGTGATTTGGATCGTGCCCTGCGCGATTATCGCGGTGCTTGCGCTGTTGACCTATAAAACGTCCCACAGCCTGGACCCCCACAAGCCGTTGGAAAGCGACGTGGAGCCGATCGAAATTCAGGCCGTCGCGCTGGATTGGAAATGGCTGTTTATCTATCCCGAGCAGGGTGTGGCCAGTGTCAATGAAGTGGCCTTTCCCGTCGATACCCCCGTGCGCTTCCGTGTTAGCTCAGGTTCGGTAATGAATGCTTTCTTCATTCCCCATCTTGGCAGCCAAATCTACGCCATGGCGGGGATGGATAACGATGTTCATCTGATTGCCGATGAAATGGGCAGCTATCCAGGTCGCTCTACCAACTACAGCGGCGCGGGCTTCTCGGGCATGACCTTCGAAGCCAAGGTGACCACCCCCGCTGAGTTTGATGACTGGGTCGAAACCGTGCGCGGTGCCTCTGAAACGCTGACCTATCCAGAAGGCTACGAAGCCCTGGCGGAGCCTAGCGAATCGCACCCAGTGGAGTACTTCTCGGCTATTTCACCAGCGCTATACGAAAGCATTTTGAAAAGCTTTCACACCGGCGGTGAACACGAGATGGGCGGCGATCATCAGCTGAGCAGCGACCACGCTGATTCTTCTGATGGCGATAACGCACCTAACACCCATCAAGCGGCCGATTCTGGCCACGACACCAACAACCATGCTAGTCAGGATCATGCCATGCGCAGCCATCCCACTAGCGTTGAAGCAGGGGGTTAAGCCGTGTTTGGAAAACTCAGTTTAGAGTCAATTCCCTACCACGAACCGATCATTATGGTCGTCGCGGCCTTTATGGCCATTGGGGGGATCGCGCTGTTAGGCGCGTTAACGTATTACCGTAAATGGAGCTGGCTGTGGAACGAGTGGTTTACCTCCGTTGACCACAAAAAGCTCGGCATTATGTACTTCATCGTCGCCCTGGTCATGCTGCTGCGTGGCTTCTCGGATGCGATTATGATGCGTACCCAGCAGGCGATGGCCGCCGGGGGTGCCGCGGGTTATTTACCGCCCGAACACTACGATCAGATCTTCACCGCCCACGGCGTGATCATGATCTTCTTTGTCGCTATGCCCATGGTCATCGGTTTGATGAACCTGGTGGTGCCGCTGCAAATTGGTGCCCGCGACGTCGCTTTTCCCTTCCTGAATAACCTGAGTTTCTGGCTGTTTGCCGTCGCCGCGATCTTGGTCAATATCTCGCTGGTGGTGGGGGAGTTCGCCAAAACCGGCTGGCTGGCTTACGCGCCCTTATCGGGGATCGAGTTCAGTCCCGGGGTGGGGGTCGATTACTGGATATGGGCCTTACAAATATCCGGGATAGGTACGACGCTCACCGGTATCAACTTCTTCGTGACAATTCTGAAGATGCGCACCAAAGGCATGACCATGTTCCGCATGCCTATCTTCACCTGGACATCGCTGTGCGCCAACGTGTTGATCATTGCCTCGTTCCCGATTTTGACCGCGACCATCGCGCTGCTGACGCTGGACCGCTATTTCGGTATGCACTTCTTCACCAATGATTTTGGCGGCAACATGATGATGTACGTCAATCTCATTTGGGCGTGGGGTCATCCGGAAGTTTATATCCTGATTCTGCCCGCCTTCGGCGTGTTCTCGGAAGTCATCTCGACCTTTGCCCGTAAGCGTCTATTTGGTTACATGACCATGGTATGGGCGACCATCGCGATTACCCTGCTGTCATTTATTGTTTGGTTGCACCACTTCTTTACCATGGGGGCGGGCGCCAACGTTAATGCCTTCTTTGGCATTATGACGATGATCATCGCCATTCCCACCGGGGTGAAAGTCTTCAACTGGCTGTTCACGATGTTCCGCGGCAGTTTGGAACTGACGTCGCCGGTACTCTGGACACTGGGCTTTATTATCACCTTTACGCTGGGCGGTATGACCGGTGTGATGCTGGCCGTGCCAGCTGCCAACTTCGTGCTGCATAACAGCCTGTTTGTTATCGCTCACTTCCACAACGTCATTATCGGCGGCGTGGTGTTCGGCATGATGGCGGGCCTGACCTTCTGGTTCCCCAAAGCGTTTGGCTTCACGCTGAGCGAGAAATGGGGCAAGCGTTCATTCTGGTGCTGGTTCATTGGCTTCTATGTCGCCTTTATGCCGCTTTACGTGCTGGCCTTCTTTGGTGCCGTACGCCGCATGCAGTCTTACGCGAACCCTGAATGGCAGCCGTGGATGATTCTGGCCTGGGTAGGCGCGGTGATCATCATGATGGGTATCGCCTGCACCGTGATTCAGTTCTGGGTGAGCATCCGCGACCGCAAGCTGAACGCTGATGTGACCGGTGACCCGTGGGATGGCCGTACCTTGGAGTGGTCAACCTCTTCACCCGCGCCGTTTTACAACTTCGCGCGATTGCCGGAAGTGGGCGACATCGACAGCTTCTGGTCGCAGAAAGAGCGCAGTAACGAAGAGCTGGAAGAAGCGCCTTACACTGATATTCATATGCCGCGTAACACCGTTGCTGGCCCTGTCATCAGCTTCTTTGCGCTGATCATCGGTTTTGCCTTGGTATGGCACATCTGGTGGCTGGCCGGGGTAGGCGCTATCGGTGTCTTTGTCAGCTTTATGGCACGGGTGTTTAACGACGATATCGACTACTACGTCTCCGCTGAAGAAGTAGAGCGCATCGAGCGCGCGCACCAGCAACGCGTTAAAAACTCCGACCCTTACAAGTCGTCTGCCGAGGTGGAAGGACGCGACGGTAAGCAACGCTACGTGGAGGTGAATGCGTAATGGCAACGGATACGTTACATCACGAAGGATCGGTCGTGCATCATGAGCATCACGATGCCACAGAAACCAAGCTGTTTGGTTTTTGGGTCTACTTAATGAGCGATTTGGTGATCTTCGGGTCACTCTTCGCTACCTACGCCGTGCTGATGAAAGGCACAGCCGGTGGGCCCACCGCGGCGGAGATCTTTGAACTGCCGTTTGTACTGGTCGAGACATTCCTGCTGTTGTTCAGTAGTTTTACCTTTGGCATGGGCGTGCTGGCGATGAATGCCGAACGCCTGGGTCAGGTGAAAGCATGGCTGGGTATTACGTTCGTGCTGGGCGCGGCGTTCGTGGGCATGGAAATTTACGAATTCCAGCACCTGATTCATGAAGGCTACGGCCCAGATAAGAGCGCGTTTCTTTCATCGTTCTTTACCCTGGTGGGCACCCACGGCTTGCACGTTACCTTTGGTTTGATCTGGATTTTGGTCATGCTGATCCAGCTCTCAACCAAAGGCTTGAACGACATGACCCGGCCAAGGATTCTGTGCCTCAGTCTGTTCTGGCACTTCCTGGATATCGTCTGGATCTGTGTCTTCTCCTTCGTCTACCTGATGGGAGTGCTGTGAGATGAGTCATTCTCCGACTAACCCCACTAATAACCATGGCAGCGTAAAGTCGTATGTGACAGGACTGGTATTGTCGCTGATACTGACCATTATCCCCTTTGGGGTGGTGATGAGTGGCACGCTTAGTGTTCTCACGACTGTCATCGTGGTGGCCGTGACTGCGGTATTGCAGATATTGGTGCAATTGGTCATGTTCATGCATATGAATACCAAAGCCGACGAAGGCTGGAACGTAATGTCCTTCGTCTTCACACTGACGATTCTCGTCTTAGTGGTAGGAGGCTCGCTGTGGATCATGCAGCATCTGCATCTCAACATGATGATCGGCTGATCACGGCACCTAGCCGTTGGCGGGATCTGCTCGAACTGACCAAACCCGGCATTATCGGGGGTAACCTGATTGCCACCCTGGGCGGCTACTTTCTTGCCGCACAGGGGCAGTTCGAGTGGCTCAGCTTTGTCTCGGTCATGGTGGGCATTGCATTAATCATCGCGTCGGGCTGTGCGTGTAACAACGTCATCGACCGCGATATTGATGCACTGATGGCGCGTACCCGCCATCGCCCGCTGGTCAGGGGCAGCATCTCCATCACCCAGGCATTGGGCGTTTCGGCGCTGCTGGGTGTGTCGGGGGTGGTGTGCCTGGCGCTGGGAACCAACGGATTAACCGTGGCGTTGGCAGTGATTGGCTGGGGCGTGTATGTGGGTCTTTATAGCCTTTACATGAAGCGCCGCTCCGAATACGGCACCTTGGTCGGCAGCCTTTCGGGTGCCATGCCGCCGGTGGTGGGGTACTGCGCCGTGACGGGGCAGTTCGACAGTGGCGCTATCATGCTACTGGTGATTTTTTGCCTGTGGCAGATGCCGCACTCTTATGCCATCGCGATCTTCCGCTACGCCGATTATCGCCGCGCCTCGATCCCGGTGTTGCCGGTGGTGCGCGGGGTGAAAATGGCCAAGCACCATATTCTGGGCTATATCGTGGCGTTTATTCCTGCCTCGCTGGCGCTGGGATTGGCCAGCCAAGCAGGAGCCGGATATCTCTGCGTGGCGCTGACCATGGGCGGCTACTGGCTCTACTTGGCACTGCGCGGCTATCGTTTAGACGACGATGTCCGCTGGGCCAAGAAAGTGTTTGGCGTCTCTATCCTCACTATCACCGCGATGAGTTTGGTCATGGTGCTGGAGGCGATGGTGCCGATGTGGGTCTAGGCCTCACACAGTGTTAAGTCGTTAATAAAAGGCCCCGAGCAGTTATCTGCTCGGGGCGTTTTTATGGGCGGAAGCGTTTCTGTTACTCAGCTTTCCCGCTGGCTGGCCTGAATTGCGGTTAGCGCAATGGTGTAAACGATATCGTCGACCAGTGCGCCGCGGGAAAGATCATTCACCGGCTTGTTTAAGCCTTGCAGCATGGGGCCAACGCTGATGACGCGGGCGCTACGCTGCACTGCTTTGTAAGTAGTATTGCCGGTGTTGAGGTCGGGGAATACAAACACGGTTGCTTTACCCGCGACCGGCGAGTCGGGGGCTTTCTGTTTGCCCACGCTCTCGATTGCAGCGGCGTCGTACTGAAGCGGGCCGTCGATGGCCAGGTGCGGCGCGCGCTCTTTAGCAATGCGAGTGGCTTCGCGGACTTTATCCACATCCGCACCGGTGCCGGAGTCGCCGGTGGAGTAGCTGATCATGGCGACGCGTGGCTCGATACCGAAGGCTTCAGCGGAGCGGGCGCTTTGCAGGGCGATTTCGGCCAGGGTTTCAGCATCGGGGTCGGGGTTCACTGCGCAGTCGCCGTAGACCACCACCTGTTCGGGCAGCAGCATAAAGAAGATCGACGAGACTTGGTTATACTCTGGCGCGGTTTTAATCAGCTGAAACGCTGGCCGCACGGTATTGGCGGTGGTATGGAGGGCGCCAGAAACCAGCCCATCGACTTCATCCAGCTGCAGCATCATGGTGCCGAGCACCACGTTGTCTTGTAACTGCGCTTCGGCGGTTAGCTCGTTGAGCTTGCCACGACGGCGCTCGACCATCGGGGCAATATAGCGTGCGCGGCTGCTTTCGGGGTCAATAATCGTTAACTCTTCGGGCAGAGTAAGTCCGCGGTTGCGAGCAACGCTTTCAATATCGTCACGCTTGCCCAGCAGTACGCAGTCGGCAATGCCGCGGCGCTGGCAGATGATGGCCGCTTCGACGGTGCGTGGCTCATCCCCTTCCGGCAGTACTACGCGCTTTTTAGCCGCCTGGGCAAGTTTAACCAACTGGTGGCGAAACGCCGACGGCGACAGGCGACGGGTATAACCGCGGCTTAGGCGGGATTTCAGCCACTCAAGATCGATATGAGCCGCCACATAACGGGCCACCTGTTCAGCGCGCTCGAAATCGTCCATGGGGATTTCGCTGCTTAACTGGCTCAAGTTCTGGGCCGTGGTCAGGCTGTCAGTCTCTACCGCCAATACCGGCAGACCCGTTTTGAGCGCTGGGCGGCACATCTCGATCATGTTGTCGTTAGGCATAAAGCCGTTGGTCAACAGTACGCCCGCTAGCTGAATGCCGTTCATGGTCGCGAGCGCCGAGGCCAGAACCACATCGTCACGGTCGCCGGAGGCCACTACCAGGCTACCAGGGGTAAAAATATGCAGCGCGTTGGCCGCACTGCGGGCGCAGAGGCTGGTGGAGAGTACCCGGCGGCTGGCCGCCTCGCCTTCGTTGAGCAGCTTGGCGTTAAGCGCGCGGGCCACATCCAGGGTGCGCGGGGCGCTAAGCGTTTTGCTGTAAGGCACCACGCCAATCAGGTGGAATTTATCGGTTGCCAGGGCAGGGGAGTATTGACGTAGCTCAGCCAGCACCGACTCTTCCAACTGCGGTTTGAAGGTGCCCGGCGCGGCAGAAAGATCGTCTTCCTGGGCGTAGGGCAGGTTCTTCATGCGCATCAAAATGCCGCCCAGGGTGCGGCTGGAGCTAACCCCACCAAAGCTGCGGGCGTACATATCAAGCTGTTCGGCCAGCGCCTGGGGCTCGTTTAAATCACCGGTGCCGACGAGAATAATTCGCGCATTAAGCGCGTTGGCGAGCTGTGCGTTAGTTTGGGTGGCGTAGGTAGTGTGCTGGGTGGGTACTACGCCCTCTACCACGACTAAGTCTAGGGTGCTGCCATCGCGGTGGGCCTGCTGAACGACTTGCTCATAGAGTTCGACGGCGTTCTCCATTAGCTCATCGGTTTGGTCGTCGCGCAGCAAACGCTCCAGGCGTGCCTGGGAAATCGGCGACGGCGGGCGCTGGTTAAGTGCCCGGGAAACCAACGCGGTTGAGCGATCCAAACCTGGGCCGTTCAGCTCGTTCTGCATAAACGGCTTTAAAAAACCGGCTTTGAGGCCGATGGTATCCAGCGCTTGAATCAACCCCAGGCAGGCCGAAGTAAGCCCGACGCCCTGGCTGGTGGGCACTAGTAGAATAGCTTGTGGCTGTTCGGGGGGAAGCGTCATGCATTTGACTCCAAGCAGTGACGAGTTTCCATGGCAATACGCCCCTCTTCATCGGTAGGAATCACCCACACCTGGGGGCCTTGGTGACCAGCGCTATCCAACTTGCCCTCTTTGCCACGGATAGTCGCTTCGTTCGCGTCGTTATCCAAGGCAAAGCCAAAGTGGGGCATAAGCGACAGCACACGGCGACGCACAATAGGCGAGTTCTCACCGATGCCACCGGTGAAAATAATCCCATCAAGCTGGGGCAGTGCGCAGGAGAGCGCCGCCAGCGATTTAGCAATCCGGTAGCAGAATACTTCCACCGCCAACTGCGCAGCGGTGTGCCCCTGTTCAGCAGCCTCTTCAACTTCGCGCATATCGTTGGTCAAGCCTGACAGTCCCAGTAGGCCGCTCTCTTTATTGAGCACGTTGTCAATTTTGTCTAACGACCAGCCCAGTTGGCGGTGCAGATGGGCGTGCAGGCCGGGGTCAACGTCGCCACTGCGGGTGCCCATCACCAAGCCTTCCAGTGGCGTCAGGCCCATGCTGGTATCCTGGCTTTGATTGTTCCAAACCGCGCTGGTGGAGCAGCCATTGCCAAGGTGGGCGGTCAGCCAGCCGCCTGCATCGCGGCCGCTCAACTCGCCTGCGCGCTGGCTAACGTAAGCGTGGCTGGTGCCATGAAAGCCATAGCGGCGAATGCCATGCTCAGCATAGAGGCTTTCAGGTAGGGCGTAACGGTACGCTCGCGGCGGCATGGTTTGGTGGAAAGCGGTATCAAACACTGCCACCTGGGGCAACTCAGGAAAGACATTTCGGGTCGCCGCAATACCCGCTAAATTCGCTGGGTTGTGCAGTGGGGCAAGCGCTGCGGTGGTTTGGATAGCCGCGATAACATTGTCGTCAATAAGGGCGGCTTGGGTGAAGTGCTCACCACCATGCACGATGCGATGGCCCACCGCCGCTGGCAGGCGACCCTCCATGCGCTCAAGTATGGCATTCAGTGCTTGGGTATGGTCAGCGCCTGGAAGTGGCTGATTAAAACGTTCCCCTGCGCTGTTTTTGCCTTTTAAACGCGCCTCCTCGCTACCTAGGCGCTCTGCTATGCCCTCAAGTCGCGGTGCCTGAGGATCAGCATCAATCAGCGCGTATTTGATAGAAGAAGAGCCGCAGTTAATGACCAGCACCGGTGCGTTCATAAAAACCTTTCCACTAGGAGGTTAGTGAGCAAATGGGTAGACTTTAGTTTAACATGCTGCGCTGCGGAAAAGCAGCGCCAGTATTTCGTTAGCCTTCTATGCAAAAGCTTGGCATGCTGGATTCTTTACCTATCTACTTACACCCACTCTAGACCTTCTAACGAGCCATACCGTTCCTATGTCAGCATCCCCATTGCCCAAACTATTGCCGCGTCATTTAGCGATTTTGCTAATGATGACCGTCGCCACTATGTTCGCCGCTAACCACGTGTCGGCGCGCTTAGCGTTTGATAATGGCACGGGGCTGCTGCTAGCCGTTTTAACCCGTTCAGGAGTGGCTTGCCTAATCCTGCTAGCGCTGGTCATCGTGCAGCGAAAACGCCTATGGCTGCCCGCTGGCTCATGGCCGTGGCAGCTCTCGGTGGGGCTGCTGATTGCGGTTCAAAGCGTCAGTTTATACTCGGCAGTGGCAAGGCTGCCGGTGGTGATTGCGCTACTGCTGGTGAATACCTTCCCGATTCAATTGGCCCTGCTCAGTTGGGCGCTGGGTGGTCCGCGCCCAACGCTGCGTAGCTGCCTGATTATGGGCACGATTTTAATCGGCTTACTGGTGGTGCTGGATATTCCCTCATGGATTGCCAGCGCCGATGGAATGGGGCCGGGTTGGATAGCAGGCATTGGGTTTGGGCTATTGGCGGCCTTCGTATTTGCCTGCGCGCTGTGGGTCACTGAGCACCGCCTCGCCGGGGTCGGCAGTACTCTGCGCAGCCTGCTGACCATGCAAACGGTGTTTATAGTGATGCTCATTGGTGGCATCGCCGGTGTGGTGCCTGGGGGAATGAGCCTGCCTGATAACAGTACCGGCTGGCTGGGTCTGACGCTTCTCGGTCTACTGTATGGTTCGGCGTTTTCAACACTGTTTATTTTTGTGCCGCGGCTGGATATGGCGCGCAATGCGCCGGTGATGAATATCGAGCCGGTTGCCTCCCTGGTGCTCGGTTACTTTGTATTGGGGCAAATGCTTAGCCCTGGCCAGTTGGTGGGTGGGGCAGTCGTCGTAAGCGGTATTGTCGTGCTGAGTTTATCCAAGGGGCGGTAATCATCTTCGTGTGATTTATTCAATATAAAGCCCTGTGGCCAATTGGTTATGGGGTTTTTTATTGTCGTCATTTAATAAGCATATTGTTAGCGTGCTAATTAATAGTTAGACTAAAGTCTTTCGTGCTATTCCCTATACGATACGTGCCCGTTGAGAGGCGCTGGCCAGGTGGTTGCCTGGTGACTAACAAGTGAGCTCTGCATGACCCCTGATCAAACATTTGCCCGCTGGGTAAAGCTAGCTATAGCTGCTTTTTTACTACTTTTTATCTATTTTCTGGTGGCCGATAGCTTTATGCCCATGACGCCGGAGGCGAGGGTGATGCGGCCGGTAACACGTATAGCGCCAGAGCTCAGTGGCCCAGTAAGCGAGGTGTTGGTGAGTGATCACCAGCATGTAGCCAAAGGTGATGTGTTGTTTCGGATCGACCCGGCGCCGTTTCGCTTAGCCGTTGAACAGGCTCAGCTTAATCGCGAGCAGGCCGAACTGGAGAATGCCCAGTTGGAAGCAGAGCTAACCTCTGCCCAAGCGGAGCTGGCCTCCGCTGAGGCCACGGCCGCCGAGCGGCAGGGTGAACTTCATCGCGCCGAAACCCTAGTGGTGCAGCAGAGTGTATCCCGCCAACAGTACGAACAGCAGGTGGCTGCTGAGCGCACCGCACAGGCTGGCGTAGCGGCAGCCAGAGCTAAAATTGTCAGCCTGGAAGTGCAGTTGGGCGATGCTGGTGAGACAAACCTGCGTTTGCGTCAAGCAGATAATGCGCTCTCGCAGGCACAGTTGGATCTTGCCCATACCCAGGTGCGCGCCGCGCAAGCCGGGCGGGTTGCCAATCTGCAGCTAGGTGTAGGTGACTTCGTTCAGGCGGGGCAGCCAGCGGTAGCGGTAGTGGCGGATGGGATAGATATCATTGCTGATTTTCGTGAAAAAAGCCTGCGCCATGTGGCTCCCAGCGATGCCGCGCAAGTGGTGTTTGATGCCTGGCCGGGTCAGGTATTTGATGCGCAAGTGCTTGCCATGGAGGCCGGTGTTCTCGAAGGGCAGTTGGCCGCCAATGGTCAGCTCGCCGATATTTCCACCACCGACCGCTGGGTACGCGATGCCCAGCGTATGCGCGTACACCTAGCGCTTACCCAGCCAATCGTGAATTTATTACCCAGCGGTGCACGCGCCACGGTGCAGCTTCAGCCCGGTGATACTGCCTTGGCGAAGCCATTTGTGTGGTTACAGGCGCATCTGATCAGTTGGCTGCACTATGTTTATTAAAATCAGTTCTAGGTCTATAAAAAATAGGCTTCCCAGATTGCGGTCTTCGAGCGTAGCGACAACTAAGCGCAAGCCCGAACTCTCAAAGAATGGCCTGCGTCAGTGCTTTAGAGTCGCCGGGGGTGGCTTGCTAGGATTTGTGGTCAGCCAATTGATGGGGTGGAACTACGGGGTGTTTTTTACCGTTTTTCCGATGTTTTTACTGGGTATGGTGCCGATTCTTAACGGCCATATCATTCGCCAGTTTTTAGCTAATATATCGATCAACGTGCTCGAAGTTAGTCTGGTGGTGGGCTTGCTCAAGCATATGCCGGTAGTGATGACTTTGGCCGTAATGGGCATTTTTCTATTTCGCTTTAACCTGATGGCGAAGGGGCCACTGTTTCTATTTGGCGCCAATGGCGTACTGACGCTCAGTATTTTGCTGCACTTTGCCAGCTACACCAATGTGGACTTGAGCGATTTACTCGCCTGTAATCTCGTCGCCAGTGGTCTGGCGGTATTTATTGCCATGCTGATGCATACGCTGTTTCCCGACGTGGAAGCACGCAAGCCGCCGCCACGGGTTACCAAAACATCCTCGCAAATTCGCCATGAAACCTTAATGGGTGGGTTAACTGCCACGCTCTCATTTGTGGTGTTTCAGGTATTCGATTTGCAGGGCTCACTGTCTGCGCAAATGGCCACCATTCTGGTGCTGTTTACGCTGGGCTACTCTGGAGCGAAAGTATCAGCCGCCAAGCGAGCGGTAGGAACGTTGTTAGGGTGTAACTTGGCGCTACTCATGCAGCTACTTCTTTATACCCAAAGTCACCATTTTTTGCTGGTGGTGTTGCTCTACTGGCTGGGGCTCATGCTCTTCGCTCGGGAGCATATTCATGAAGGCGGTGGCTCGGGAATCGGCTTTGGCGGGATGACCACCCTGGGGATTCTGTTTGGCCAGTCGCTGGGCCCGCAGCAGGACCTGGTGTATAGCGCCCTCTATCGCTTCTCTTCGATGAGCATTGCTCTGGTCCTTACACTGCTGACCTTAGCTTGCTTGCATTTTGCGTTTAACCGCTGGACGCCTACGCGTTTACCCGCGAGCAACTTGCCATAAATTAATTAGCGCAACTTTTTTAATAAAGGCTACTCTGATGAATGTGTCGACGTGTGATTAGCCGTGTTACTCGCACCTTTCACACACGGCGTTTTCCCTACTAACGGATTAGAGGTGTTCGTCATGACAACGGGTAAAGATGATAAAGCTAAAGGCGCAGGCAACAAAGCAGCAGGCAAAGTGAAAGAAGCCGCGGGCAAGGCGACGGGTAGTCATAAAACAGAAGCCAAAGGTAAGGCCCAGCAGGCGAAAGGCGAACTGCAAAAAGGCAAAGGCGAAGCCAAGGAGAGCCAGAAAAAACAGCGCTAGTGCTAGTTATGGAATACTGATACCAACAGGGGGCTTCGGCCCCCTGTTGGTGTTTATGAGCTCGGAAATTACTGTATCTCACCTTCAGTACTGAAGCATTGGGCAATAGCTTTGAAAGCCTTCCTTAGTAGTGACCCAGTAATTTCCACCACAAACCGCCGACAACTACCCAGATCACAAGATTGACCACGCTCATAATAAAGCCCGCTTTCCACCACTCGCCCAGCGTTAGGTAGCCCGACCCAAAAATGACGGGCGACGTGCCAGTGGCGTAGTGAGTTAAGGTCATCATGATGGAGGAGGTGGCGGCCATGATAAGCACAAACGGCATGGGCGGTGCGCCGAGTGTTAACCCAACGGTAAGAAAAGCCGCCATCATGGCAGTAATATGTGCGGTGGTGCTGGCAAAGAAGTAGTGAGTGTAGAGGAAAGTCAGCACTAGCAAGGCCGATGCTCCCATCCAGCCGATGCCCATCATGGTGATCCAGTCTTGCATATTGGTGGAAAACCAATCGATCAAGCCCGTCTGGTTGAGCTGGGTCGCCATCATAATTAGGGCGCCGAACCAGAGCAGGGTATCCCAAGCGTTCTTTTCTGCCAGTACATCATCCCAGGTTAATACGCCGGTCAGCAGCAGTATCGATAGCCCAATAAACGCGGAGGTGGTGGTATTGAGGGTGACCGAGTCGCCCATAAATAGCGCCGGTATATCTGCCCACAGCAGCAATAGTACCAAGAAGACAAACAGCATAATGCCTTCATCCCGGCTGATCTTCCCCATTTCGGCAAGTTTGTCCCGTGCCATCTGCGTGGCGTGTGGAGTCTGTTTAATGTCCGGTGGATAAAGCAGGTAAAGAATATAGGGCATGGCCAGAATGGCGACCAAACCAGGAAGTAGCATGGCGAGCGCCCAGGTCATCCAGCTCAGTTGGATTTCCGCCCCTGTAGCGATGGAAATTAGCTCCACGGTCAGTGGGTTGGGAGCAGTGGCAGTGACAAACATTGCTGAAGTAATCGGGTTGCTGTGATAGTTCACCAGTGCCAAATATTTGCCGATTTTGCTCGAAGTGCCGTCTTCCGGCCGTGAGTCAAAACCTTTAGCAATAGAGCGCATGATGGGGTGCATGATTCCGCCGCCGCGAGCGGTATTGCTGGGAGTAACCGGTGCAATGCAAAGCTCTGAAAACGCCAAACTATAGCCGATCCCCAGCGTCTTCTTGCCGAAGATGGAGATAAAATAGTAACCGATGCGGGCTCCTAGCCCTGTCTTGATTAGCCCCCGAGAGATCATAATCGAGATGGCAATTAACCAGATCAGCGAGTTGGAGTAGCTGCTTAAAGCATCGTTAATGGCGGTACCTGGGTTGTCGCTGGTCACCCCGCTCGCCGCCACAATCGCAATGGCAATAATTGAGATGGCCCCTATGGGCATTGCCTTACCAATAATCGCGGCAATCGTCCCCACGAAAATTGCCAGCATCAGCCAAGCGTCCGAAGTGAGACCCTCCGGCAGTGGAATAGCCAGCCATATCAGTAGAGTGATCGCCACCGCAATAGCGGTTGGCAAGGGCTTGAAAGGTAGCGTCGGCATCGTGGAACCCTATAGTAAGTAGGTGGCTGCGGTACGCTCACAGGCAATAAAGCAGTGCTTGAGTGGCTACTTAAGTCTAGAGCGGATGGGCGCTTGGCAACTTGCCTCACGTCAATTCGAAGCTTGATCTAGCGCAATCATTTCCGCTTCCAACTATGCCTTAATGGTGAGGTGCCATTGACTCCCCTCACTGAGGAAGCGACCCATGCCTACCATGATGAAAGCGGCCATCTTCGTTGAACCCGGCCGTATCGAAATTGACGATAAACCCATCCCCGAGATTGGCCCCAACGATGCCCTGATGCGCGTGACCACCACCACGATCTGCGGCACCGATATCCATATCCTGAAAGGTGAGTACCCGGTGGAGCGTGGCCTGACCATTGGCCATGAACCCGTGGGCGTGATCGAAAAACTGGGGGCCAACGTAAAAGGCTACCAGGAAGGCCAGCGGGTAATTGCTGGCGCCATTTGCCCCAGCTTTACTTCTTACGCCTGCCAGGATGATTGCTGCTCACAAGATGGCGGCCACCACGGCCACGGGTATAAACCGATGGGCGGCTGGCGCTTTGGTAACACCATCGATGGTGCCCAGGCCGAGTACCTGCTGGTACCGGATGCCCAGGCTAACCTATCGCCAGTGCCGGATGGCCTAACCGACGAACAGGTGCTGATGTGCCCGGACATTATGTCCACCGGTTTTGCCGGTGCCGAAGCCGCCGGTATCAAAATCGGCGACACGGTGGTGGTCTTCGCCCAAGGGCCGATTGGCCTATGCGCCACGGCGGGGGCGCGGCTGCGTGGGGCCGGGATGATCATTGCGGTAGACGGGGTTGATGAGCGTTTGGCCATGGCCAAGCAGATGGGCGCGGACGTAACGCTGGATTTCCGCAAGGTGGATGTGGTCGAGGAAATTCTCAAGCTCACCGGCGGGCGCGGCGTCGACTCCGCGATTGAAGCGCTTGGCCTGCAACAGACCTTTGAATCCGCCCTGCGAGTGTTAAAACCCGGCGGAACGCTCTCCAGCCTGGGCGTTTACTCCCAAGACCTAACGATTCCGCTGAGCGCTTTCTGTGCTGGCCTCGGCGACCATAAGATTATCACTTCGCTATGCCCCGGTGGTAAAGAGCGCATGCGCAGGCTGATGAGCATCATCGACGCCGGTCGGTTGGATCTTGGGCCCATGGTCACCCACCGCTATGCGCTGGAGAATATCGTCGAAGCCTACGATCTCTTCGCCCACCAGCGAGACGGCGTATTGAAAGTGGCGCTTGAGGTCTCCTGAGGTTCAAAGCTAAGATTGATGTTCAGCAGCAAGGCTGTTCTTCAGTAGGAGGTGTGCTCAGCTCACGCCTCCTGGTACAGTACTCTGCTTTTGTGGCGAAATTTCTCCGCCCGTTCTTTTATACCTGTCATCATTGCTTATCTGCGCAGAGCACTAGGCAGTGGTGGTAAGACGCAGCTGGGTTGAATTTCAATTACTATATTCGGTTAGGTCTTGATGCAAGATACGCCTGATTTCCAGAATCGCTTGGGCCGTTTCCTGGACGCTGTGCCCAGCGATAAACACTTTTTCTGATATGGCTCCCGGCAAATGTGCGCTGGCGTACGGCACTATCCCATCATCTGAAACCTCTAACGGTACACTGGTGTCACGCTGGGCAATGATAGAATGGTAGTGAACTTGAGGGGAGATAGGCAGATTGGCCGTTGCTCTAATGAACGGATCTGCCTCACTCAAATTATCGATACTGTTGGGAAGGCGCAGGTATGCCCCATCTGATTCGGCGTCAGTATTAGCCAGAGCCCTGATGACATCGTCGAACTCTTCCAGCAGGGTGAGTGGTAGACGAACGAAACGAGCGACTGCTCTCCCTAGACGATTACCGGCCACCGGTGTGCCGCGATGTGGTGCTGCGATGAAAATTGCTCGTTTTATCTCTGGTAGCGATTCGAAACGTAGTAGGGGGGCTAGGCGTTGTTGGGCGAGCTGCCTATGTGCCTTTGGCAATTGGCGTTGTTCCACGAATTCGCTCCACAACCTACCTTGGCTAGAAGAGACCATCAGGCGCGCCAATACACCCCCCATGCTATGGCCAATTAGAACGATACCTTGTGAAGCCAGCGTTTCTGTGGTGGGGTCAAGTTCCAGTAGTGTTTCATTCACAGTGCGTCGTATCGCCGTATGATTAATCGGCAGTGGCATATTGGTAGGGTAGTAGATTTGCCATACCTGAAAATGTTGCCGCAGGCTCTCATCGCCCAGCACTTCATTAGCTACATTTACCCAGGCTTCGGGACTACTGCCAAGGCCATGCAGCATGAGGATGATGCGTCGCTCAGGATCGAAGGGCTGCATCATATAAAGGTGTGGTCGGTTGATACCTTGGCTGTGGCCTAGCAGAGAGCGTATGGCCTGACGCGAAAAGCCTGAATGCGCCAGCCATAGTCCATAGCCCGCAGTGAAATTTGCGGCTAGGGGAATCTGTTGCCCATGCAACTGTACGCTGGCGTCTTGGTAGGGGTCTCTTACGATCACCTCTAGTGATTGAGTCGATAGCACCTGAGCTAAATCCTCACCGGAAAAATGGATTAGTGCGGTGAGTGCCGGAAAAGGCATTTCGCTATAAGGTCGAGCGCGATGAAGCGCGAGGCTATCGTCTATTACCGCGACCAGTTCGGCACCAAAGCCGTCACGGCGATAAGTGCTACGCAAGCCGGAAAAGACCAGTGAAGATGCTGGAACTAGGTTCTCGGGTAAGTCGATGTCGCCGGCGAAGCGTACGCCGGTGAAGTCGGTTGTAACCTTCCAGCCAGAAAGCCTAGGCGTATCCAAAGAATAGGAGCGGCTTTTATCTTCAATGGCTGAGAGATTCTGTTGAAAAAGCCATGAAACAATCTGTTGAACTGAATAGTTATAATAGTCGCGTACTTGTATCTGACGATCTTCGAAGGCGCGTTCCCCAGGAGATCGTTCGGAGAAAAACAAGTAAGCATAAGTATGTCTGGCAACCTCAATCCAAGCGTAAATGTCAGCCTCGGTACTCGGGATATCACTTGATGATCCTGCTTTTGACATCGCTTCTTGAAGCCACAGTTCTGCCAGTGCGGAAAGTCTGCGTTCTTCAGCTATGCCAGCGGTGCTGGATAATATATCTATACAGTTTTGGGAGTGCTCACGACATCTCCCTTCATCCAGCCCGATAACTTTGATGGTTTCCTGGGTAGCTGCGCTTAGCTCGCCACTGGTAAGCAGGTCTCCGCGTTTAAGCGCGATATACTCACCAGGGCTAAGCGAAGAGACGCCAACCATGGCACAACCATTCACTATTAGGATAATAAGTAGCGTGTTGAGTAAGGTGATAAGCTTAGCTGGTTTCACAACGACACCTTATTAATCGGTCATGTGGCGCTTTCGGGGCGATTTTTAGTGAATGAACTTTACCTACAGTTAACGGTGATTTGGGAGTCAACCATCAGTTGATCATGGTGCTAAGAATTCATGCAGCATTCGCAAATGGGCTCGGCGCAGCGAGCCAACGGTGGCGGCGGCAGTCGCTTCATCAAAAATCATTTGCCAAATGGCACCATATAGCGCTGGTGCCATTAGCAGCGCTGCGTCTTCAAGGAAGGCGCTGTGACGAAGGTGCCCTTTATCGGCTGCAGTTTTCAAAATGGCCTGTTGTTCTGCGAGGTATTTGTCAATTACCTCCCTGCGCCAAAAATCAACAAGATGAGGGATGCGTCGGCTTTCCGTCATCAGCAGCTTCAGCATAGCTATGACATCTGGATCACTCAGTTGGCTATAGAGGTGATCAATAAAGGATTCGATAGCTTCGCTCAGAGAGTCGCCGCCGCTGAGCACCCACTGCTGATTGTTGAACCTTGGTGTCAGGCGTTTTAATAGTAGTGCTTCAAATATCGATTCCTTGCTCTTGAAGTGAGCATAGAGGCCGCCTTTCGAGAGTTCCGCCCGCTGAGCAATATCCTCCATGCGGGCAGAGGCGAACCCGTGTTGCGAAAACTCGTACAAAGCCGCACAGAGGATCTGCTCTATACGCACATCGGGGGGGAGTCGGCGATGTTTGCGAGCTTGTTTAGTAGGAGAGGAAGGCAAGGTGCAGTTACTCATCAGTTGGTTGCTTTAATGCGGCACCTTTTATCATTTCTTTGTCTAGAGTACGAGAAATTGCTTGTGTGTTTACGTCTCTGACCAGCATGACGGGCACCGGCGCAATACGTGCCACTTGCTCGGCGTCGCTGCCGAGGAGAAGTCGTTGCATGCCACGTCGGCCATGGGTGCCTAGAATTATCAGATCGAACTGACACTTAGCTGCGTGATCCGCAACGTGTTCTGATACTCGTTTGCCCTCGGCCTCGACAAGTACTGTGGTGACATTGAGTTCTTGGGCTTCCAGCTGTATCCGAGCGTTGTCGAGCAGATCATTGCCGACTTTCAGAAAATAGGGTCTGACTTTTTTTATATAGGCGCGCGGGCTTTCGAAACCATTGGAGTACTCCATTGCATTAACCACATGTAGTAGCTCGATGCTGGCTCCCGTCAGCTTTGCTAAATAGCTTGCCTGTGCCAAGGCTAAAAGTGAGGTGCAGCTGCCGTCTATAGGTACCAGCAATTTGGTGTACATGGATGACTCCTAAGTGAATACTTCTAATATAAGTCAGGCACGAAGCTTGGCGGTTATGGCTCTCCAGGCTTGGCAGTGTTATTTTCGTTCGACCTTCCTAGGCTGCGTTTACCTGCTGTGACGATGGCTTCCTGTTCATGGGCTGCATCGTCGAACACCTTCAGCATTTGCGCTAAGCTTGCCTCTTCTTCTGGCAATAATGCTTCCGTGGCGGTCAGCATCTGCTCAAGAAGCCGCGCCTGATCGCGTATCTCGTTCGCGGCGCTGTCCGCCAGCAGTCGCGGGATGGCAGCGGTTGCAGCATCAAGATCAAGGCGCATCAGGTTGGCCTGGCGACGTACTAGCTGTCGGAATGAGGCCATATCTAAGTGGACTAGATAGTCCGGCTGTTGCAAGCTGGCCGCTAGATTAAAGCGGCGCTCGTCGGCTTCGCCACGAAAGCGGCTGACGTAGAGCAGCGCGCGGATACTGGCTTCAAGCAGGCCTCCCTGATAAATTCCGGCGCGCAGCCGCTCAATTTCTTCAGCAACGAAAGTGAGATGCTCGGGCGAGACCCCAGGATGTGTACGCGGGGGGCAGTCATCGGCAGATAGCCCTGCCATGGCTTGTACCCACGGCGATCCATAGACTACGTTGAATATTTGTTCGTAAGCGTTATCGCGCCGTTTCCTCCAATGATCCAACGCAGAGATCACGGTATCGGAATAGGCTTGTTGCCACTGCAGGAAAGGATTGTCTGCCGCTACTGGTTGGCGTGCTGCGAGGATTTTCTGTGCATATTCAGCCACTGTCAAAGCCATCGGGTTGCGGCTCGACCAGCGTTCGTAAGAGAGACGCAACGGATGTACGCTCTGCAGCCATCGTGCCGATTCGGGAGTAGTCCAGGTACGTACCCAGGGCTGAACGAACTGGCGATAAAGACCTAAGTTAATTCGCGATATATGGTTGACTGCGGCGAATTTGCGGTCGTTCTCAGCATCCACTTGCACAATCTGGCTCACATCCTCGACGCTGCGCCGCTGGATCGACATCACATAGTCACCCTCGACGAGTTCCGCAAGGGGCATATCCACTCGCTTATCCTGAATCTGCGTCTGGTAGATACCGGCGGGTAGCACATCAATTAAGTCGATATTGTTGGTGAATTCGCGGTGCTCTTTGCGGCCGACGCTGCCCGAAACAAAGATGCCCAGATGACCAATGTTATCGTGCGTGGCATAGACAATGGTTTGGTCGTGGCTGAGTACTTCATCATCATCGCGATAGAGGTCGGTGATCCAGCCCATTGCTTGCGGCGGTGGCGAGATATTGTCGCCGTTGGAGCAAAAAACCACGATGGGCGAGCGGATATTGCGCAAGTCCAGGCGAATACCTTCGGAGGTTATCAGTTCGGAACTTGACAGCCGATTGCCGATGAAAAGGTTGTCGACGATGTATTGCATCTCTATATCGTTGAGGAATACGTAGCCACCCCAGTATTTTTCGAAGCCCAAGTAGCGTGTTGCCTCACTGTCGGCATTTGCATACAGATTGTACTGCTTGCCCCATAGTGTGTTGGCCGGATTGAGGTTCTCGAAGTTCTGAACCAGGTAAGCACCATCGAAGCGGCCATTGCCCAGGTCGCTAGCGAGTGCGGTTAGCCAACTGCCGCCGAGCAGACCGCCAGCGTAGCGCATCGGATTTTTGCCTGGCCAACCCGCCCAGTACGACACCGGCGTACCAGCCACGATGATGGGCCCGAATAGCTCGGGGCGAAGGGCTGCGGCCATCAATATCTGCCAGCCAGCCTGGCAGTTGGCGACCACTGCCGGCTTGCCCTCGCTGTGTGGATGAAGTGCGATGACTTTCTCAAGGAAAGCGACTTCGGCGAGCACCACATCTTCTATTGTCTGACCGGGCTCAGGGTCGGGGCCAAAACCGATAAAATAGCAAGGATGTCCTGCGCTGAGAGCAGCGCCAACCTCGCTTTCGGCCTTAAAGCCGCCGATGCCGGGGCCATGGCCAGCACGCGGGTCAACCACGACGAAGGGGCGTTTGCTTGTGCTTGGCGCGGGGGGAGAGCCCTCTGACAGCAGAATGCGCGCCAGCCCATAGTTGACTGGGCGCGGCAGCTCATGGCCAGATATCACTACCTCATAGGGAAAGTCGAGCACGTGAGGAGCGTCATCCTCAAGGTGTGCTTGGTACTGATCACCACGCTGACGCATCACATCGGCGTAGAGTATCGAGCGTTGCCATGCATCGGTTGTGTAGCTTAGCGCGGCAGCTACATAGTCTTGAGCCATGCTCAATAGTGGCCATGCGTCCGTATACCAGGGGCGATCATTGGAACCTTCGCTTGCCATGAGAACTTCTCCTGCGTGAGTGCGAGAAAATACCGGACGGGATAGACGACATGGCCACCCATCCCGCTAGGCCGCATGTTCAAAACATATGCTGGCCGCCATTCATTGCCACGTTGCTGCCGGTCATGAAACCGGCTTGTTCGCTGCAGATGAAGGCGACCAGCGCCGCTAACTCGTCTGGTTTGCCTAACCGCCCAACCGGGATCTGCGAGATCACCTTCGATTCCAGTATCTCCTTAGGAACCGCTAGCACCATCTTGGTCTCCAGGTAGCCGGGTGAGACGGTATTGACAGTGACACCCCGCTTTGCCACTTCCATTGCCAGCGACTTGGTGAAACCGTGGATGCCGGCCTTCGCCGCGGCGTAGTTGGTCTGGCCAAACTGGCCCTTGGAGCCGTTAATCGAAGAAATATTGACGATACGGCCCCAGTTGCGCTCGACCATACCTTCGCAAAACGGCTGGGTTACATGGAACATCGAGTCCAAATTAGTTCGCATCACTGCATCCCAGTCGACCTTGGAGAGCTTCCGGAAAGTGGTATCGCGAGTGATGCCAGCGTTATTGATCAATATGTCGACAACGGTGCCTTCGGCTTGGATATCGTTTGCGAGTCGCTGGCAGTCGTCAAAATCGGCCACATCGACAGAGTAGGCAGAGAAGTGGTAGCCCTCACTGGCCTGCTTCTGCAGCCAGGTCTGGACATGGTCGTTGTTTGGCGAATGGGTGACGAGAACGCTATGCCCTGCATCGTGCAGAGTTCGGGCGATGCTTTCACCCAGGCCACCCATACCGCCGGTGACCAGAGCTGTGTGCTGATAAGTCATCGGTTCAATCTCCTTTATTTGTTGTACCCGGATCGTCTTGCGAACTGGCGGTTAACCAGTAGAGTGCTGGGGAGACAACGCTGACAGTCTCAATCAAGGCTTTTCCCGTTTGTACCTGCCAGGCTTGCATCGTATCGAAGAGGCCAAGCAGCAGAGCGCTCTGATTATCAAAGATCTGCTGCATTGGGGGGCCGCCAGCGAAGGGTTGTGTACCCAATTCGTACCATGTCTGCTGACTTTTCTGCACTAGCGCTATCGTTTGTTGGCAAAGGTTCTGATTAGCTTGATAAAGTGCCAGAGGTAAGATGGTATTGTGGTTCATTGTATATTCCTTCTGGTGTGATGCGCCGATGTGCGCGCGGGTTGCATCAGGCCATCTGGCTGATGGTCTTGCGAAAGCGAGAGAGCGAAATGGCGAACAGAGCGCTGCCAATGACTAACAGTGTCAGAAACTGTCCCCATACAACGTCGATGCCGGCACCGCGAAACAGAATGGCCTGGCTTAGCTCGACGAAGTGGGTTGTGGGTGCCAGCAGCATAAGGTTCTGGACGAGCTCGGGCATGCTCTCGCGGGGCGTGGTGCTTCCTGAGAGCATCTGTAGGGGTAGCAGGAACAGGATCATCAGCATGCCGAACTGGGGCATGCTACGGGCCAGCGTCGCCAGGAAGATGCCCATTGAGGTGGTGGCAAACAGGTGCAGGGCCGCGCCAGCCAGAAACAGTGCAACCGATCCCTCTATCGGCACTTGAAGCAGGCCGCGTACGACGAAAGTCAGCGATAACGTCACCGCTAGCAACACCACAACCCCCATCGACCACACCTTGGCCAGCATGATTTCGGCAGGGGTCACTGGCATCACCAGCAAGTGCTCGATGGTGCCGTGCTCGCGCTCGCGAATTAGTGCCGCGCCAGTGAGGATGATTGAGAGCATGGTCACGTTGTCGATGATCGACATCAGTGAGCCAAACCATGCTTGGTCAAGGCCCGGATTGAAGCGCGCTCGTAGTGCCAAGTTGATAGGCGGCTTGGCGCGCTTGCGGTAACGCTGGACGAACGCATCGACCTCGCCCATGACGATCTGCTGGATATAGCTGTTGCCCGAGAAGGCCTGGCTCATGCGCGTGGCATCGATGTTGAGCTGGAGGTCGGGACTGCGCCCGGCCAGCACGTCGCGCTGAAAGTTGGCGGGAATGACTAAGACGAAGGTGTAGTCGCCGTCATCCAGGCCGGAATCCATTTCCTGAAAGGCGATGATTTCCGGATGCACGAACTGGGGTGGGTAGAAAGCCGAGACGATACGGGTGGAGAGCGGTGAGTCGTCCTCGTCGACAATAGCGATAGGCGCGTTGTTCAGCGTCTCGGGCATTGCCGTGGCGGTCGTGTAAATATCAATGGTGAATACGTAGACGATCAGCACCAGCATTATCGGGTCGCGCCACAGGCTCCAGAACTCCTTGATGCCCAGGCGGTAAATGTTTGCAATCCTGCGCATGTCAGCTCTCCTGTTTCTTCAGCAGGACGATCGCCATTCCCATGATCACCGGTACCGTCAGCAACATCGGCAGGAACGAACCGATGAGGTCATGCAGGTCCAGGGCCTTGCTGAACACGCCGCGGCTGATGGTGAACATGTGGCTTGCCGGATAGATGCTGCCGATGAAGCGTCCGGTGCCTTCCAGTGACGAGACCGGATCGGTCAGGCCCGAAAATTGGATGGCGGGAATCAGCGTACCGATCATAGCGAAGAACATAGCGGCGATCTGGCTGTGGGTGATGGTCGAGGCCAGCAGGCCCATGCCGGTGGCGATGATGGAAAATACCAGGGTCGACAGCGCTAGGGTCGGGAAGCTACCGGTGATCGGTACGCCGAACAATGTGATCGCCAGCCCGGTCATCAATAAAAAATTGACCATTGCCAAGCCGATGTAGGGAATTTGCTTGCCGATCAGAAACTCGGCGCGGGTGACAGGGGTGACATAAAGGTTGATGATTGAGCCCATCTCTTTTTCACGCACCACCGAGAGTGCCGTGAGCATTGCTGGCAACATCAGCAACAGCAGTGGAATCACAGCAGGAACCATTGCTGGCAGGCTCTGAATGTCAGGATTGTAGCGGTAGCGGTTCTCGATATTGGCTGCCGCTCCGCTGACGGCGGTTCCGGATTGCCTTGCTTGCGCCAGCAGCCACTGCTGGTGGATGCCCTGTACGTAGCCTTGCACGGTTTCGGCGCGTTGAGGCATGGCGCCGTCGATCCATGCTCCGATCTCGACATTGTGGCCACGCTTTACATCACGACCAAACCCGGGGGGAATTTCGATTGCCAGGGACAGCTCCCCGCTGCGCATACGTCGATCCAACGCGGCATAGTCTGAGATAGGCGGGCGCTCTCTAAAGTAATGGGGCGATCCCGAGAGGTTCAGCGCGTAGCTCTGACTTAGCGACGTCTGGTCGCGGTCAAGGATGGCGTAGCTGAGCTCCTCCACGTCCATGCTGATGCCAAAACCCATAACGAACATCAGGATCAGCGAGCCAACCAGCGCCAGGGTCGCACGCACCGGATCGCGGCGTAGTTCGAGAGTTTCGCGCCACATGTAGCTGAGCATCCGCTGGAGACTGAAGCGTCGATGGCGTGTTGTGTCGTGATGAGTCTCTGCGGTGACGAGCGGCGTATCCGGGGCATCGCTGGCTTTTTGTGGTGAAGTCTCCTGCGCGGAATTCTCCTGATCGGCGCCAGCTTCGAGCAGGTAGCCGATGAAGGCTTCTTCCAGGGTCGCCGCACCGCGTTTCGCTACCAGTGCTGAGGGGGTATCGCTGTCGAGCACCTTCCCTGCGTGCATCATCGACATGCGGTCGCAACGCTCGGCTTCGTTCATGAAGTGGGTGGAGATGAAGATCGTCACGCGGTCGCGGCGCGACAACTCAATCAGCAGGCGCCAGAAGGCGTCGCGGGCGATGGGGTCCACGCCGGAAGTGGGTTCGTCAAGAATCAGTAGCTCGGGTTTATGGACCATTGCCACCGCCAGGGAGAGACGCTGACGGATGCCCAGTGGCAGGCTCTCCGGCAGGGCGTCGAGCGCCTGCTCGAGACTGAACCGTTCGACCATCTCGGCGACCTTTGCCGATATGTCATGTTCTGCGATCTGGAACAGGCGCGCATGCAGCACCAGGTTCTGACGTACGGTCAGTTCGCCGTACAACGAGAATGCCTGGGACATGTAGCCAACCCGGCGACGCGTGTTAATGTCGCGGGGATCCACTTCCTGGCCAAACAGCCAGGCTTGGCCCTCGCTGGCGGGTAGCAGCCCCGTGAGCATCTTCATGGTGGTCGACTTACCGCAGCCGTTGGAGCCGAGAAAGCCAAAGATCTCGCCACGCCGGATGCGGAAGCTCACATGGTCGACGGCGATGAAGTCGCCAAAACGCATGGTGAGGTCCTTGGCCTCGATGGCGACTTCATTGTCATCCTGCGCCAGCGGCGGGATGTGCACCGGCGCATAGCCGCGCTTTTTTTCTTCCGGCAACAGCTCGATGAACGCCATTTCCAGGGAGTCGCTGTGGGTGCGTGCAAGTAGTTCCTGCGGGGAGCCGGTGGCAAGTATTTTGCCGGCGTCCATAGCCACCAACCAGTCGAAACGCTGGGCTTCGTCCATGTACGCGGTGGCGACCAACACACTCATCTGCGGGCGGTCAACACGAATGCTTGCAATTAACTCCCAGAATTGGGCGCGGGCCAGCGGGTCCACGCCGGTCGTGGGCTCGTCGAGAATCAGCAGGTCGGGGTCGTGAATCAGCGCGCAGCAGAGTCCGAGCTTCTGCTTCATGCCGCCAGAGAGTTTGCCAGCGGGTCGCTCGAGGAAGGTATATAGCCCGGTGCTGCGGGTCAGGTCGTCGATACGCCGCCGGCGTTCACCGGCTCCGTGGCCGAATAGTCGGGCGAAGAACTGCAGGTTCTCCTCCACCGAGAGCGTAGGGTAGAGGTTCTTACCTAGCCCTTGTGGCATATAGGCGATGCGCGGGCCAACTGAGTTACGGTGGCGCTTGTCGCTCATGTCGCCGCCCAGCACCTTGATCACACCCTGTTGCACGGCACGAGCGCCAGCGAGCAGCGACAGCAGGCTGGATTTGCCGACGCCATCCGGGCCAATCAGCCCGACCATACAGCCGGACGGCAGTGCCAGATCCAGCGCGTCCAGGGCTATGGTGCGGCCGTAGCGTAAGGTGAGCGCGCTGACTTGGGCTACGGGTTGCGTCTTCTCGCTCATGGGGTGACGTTGACCTCTAGGTGGTCGGGCCAGGTGGCGTCATCCTCGAGCTTCAGGTAGGCCATGCCGGGCAGGCCTGTTTTGACCTGCTCGATATGCTCAAGCAGCAGCTTTGGATCGATCTGGGCGCGCACGCGGAACATCAGTTTCTCGCGTTCGCTCTCGGTTTCCACGCTCTTGGGGGTGAACTGGGCGACGCTGGCCACGAAACTCACCCGTGCCGGGATCACGAAGTCAGGGGCAGCATCCAGCACCAGGCGTACCTCGTCACCAATGCCCACCCGACCAGCATCTCGAGTGGGCATAAAAAAGGTCATGTAGACCTTGGTGAGGTCGATCAGGTTGAGTACCTTGCCACCGGCACTGAGCACCTCGCCCGGTTCGGCCACCCGGAGCTGTACACGGGCCAAGCGGTCGGCTTTGAGCTCGCTGTCGTCCAGGTCGGCCTCAATGCGCTGGATCGCGGCAAGGGTGGCTTCTATCTCTGACTCGGCCTCAATGACCTGGGATTCGGAAGCGCGGATGGCGGCCTGAGCGGAGAGTACTTGGGCATTGGCTGAGGCCAGGGCGGCCTGCTGGCTCTGGTAGTCGGCCAAGCTATCGTCGAACTGCTGGCGAGAGATGGCGTTGCGCTCCACTAGGCTGGCTGAACGCTCGTAGCGCTTGCGAGAGGCGTTTAGTTCTGCCTGGCGCTGGTTGACGATGGCTCTGGCGGTTTCCAGCTCGCTCTGGCGCATGGCTACCATGGCTCGAGCTGTCTCCAGGGCGTTTTCGGCCCGGCGGGACTGTGCGCTGGCCTGAGCCAGCTCAGCCTCCAGGGTGGCGGTATCCATACGGGCGACCACTTGGCCTGGATCGACGAACTCACCTTCCTCGACCAGTACTTCCTCGAGGCGGCCAGCGACCCGGGTGGCGATGTCGATCTCGGTGGCTTCGATGCGCCCATTGCCTTGGGTGATGCCCTCGCCTAGGCCCTCCGGCTGCAGTTCCCACCAGGTCAACCAGGCCGCGATGCCTATAACAACTATGGCTGCCAGGCCCTTGAACCACTGTCTTTTACTGCTGAACTTCATAATGTTGCATCCTCGGTTGGCGGATGGCCAGACGATTGATGAGCAGCTCAGAGGATGGGCCAGGGCCAAAGGGCTTAAGCTCGTCGCTCTGTGCCAGCGGTGGCGCATCACAGAACGTAATAAACGGATTCTATTATCCTATTATTATTAATTGTGATTTTGATTTAGGTCAATTAAATACCGACTAGTCGGTATTTAATTGATAGTATTTGCTATGAGCTGGGTAGCTATACCAAGGTTTTTTTTGTCACTCTCAAATGTTAAATGAGCTACGTTGCGCAAAACTACTGTTAAGCCATACTTTTGGGGCAGCGCTAGAAAACAAAGGAGCACACAAGCGATGGGAGGTTGCGGCCATTTTTTAGCGCTCCCCAGGGAAAAGCCGCAGCAAGCAGTAAATTATCGTGCGTTGGTAGATTTAAACTTCCTGATACAGCTCACTCCCTTTGTTGCGGAACTTCTCCGCCTGCTCCTCCATGCCTTTCATCACCGCTTCCTGATCACCGTTCAGGCCGTGCTCATTGGCATAGTCACGCACTTCCTGGCTGATCTTCATGGAGCAGAACTTCGGCCCGCACATGGAGCAGAAGTGCGCCACCTTGGCGGAATCCTTCGGCAGGGTTTCATCGTGGTATTCACGGGCGGTATCCGGGTCTAGGCCCAGGTTGAACTGGTCCTCCCAACGGAATTCGAAGCGCGCCTTGGAAAGCGCGTTGTCGCGCCGCTGTGCCGCCGGATGGCCCTTGGCCAAGTCCGCTGCGTGGGCGGCAATCTTGTAGGTGATGATGCCGGTTTTGACATCGTCTTTATTGGGCAGGCCCAGATGTTCTTTCGGAGTGACGTAGCAGAGCATGGCGCAGCCAAACCAGCCGATCATCGCTGCCCCAATACCCGAGGTAATATGATCGTAGCCGGGAGCGATATCCGTCACCAGCGGGCCGAGGGTATAGAAGGGCGCTTCGTCGCAGTATTCCAGCTGCTTATCCATGTTCTCTTTCACCAAGTGCATGGGCACGTGGCCGGGACCTTCGATCATCACCTGCACATCGTGTTTCCAGGCGATATGGGTCAGCTCGCCAAGGGTCTTGAGCTCCGCCATTTGCGCTTCGTCGTTGGCATCCGCCACCGAGCCGGGGCGCAGACCATCGCCGAGGGAGAACGCCACATCGTACTGCTTGCAGATCTCGCAGATGTCCTCGAAGTGGGTGTACAGGAAGCTCTCCTGGTGATGGTACAGACACCACTTGGCCATGATCGACCCGCCGCGGCTAACAATGCCGGTGACTCGTTTGGCGGTGAGCGGCACATAGCGCAGCAGCACGCCCGCGTGAATGGTGAAGTAGTCCACCCCCTGTTCGGCCTGCTCGATCAGCGTATCTCGGAAGACTTCCCAGGTAAGGTCTTCGGCCACGCCTTTGACCTTTTCCAGTGCCTGATAGATAGGCACCGTGCCAATCGGTACCGGCGAGTTGCGCAGAATCCACTCGCGGGTTTCGTGGATGTTCTGCCCAGTGGAGAGATCCATGATGGTGTCCGCGCCCCAGCGGATACCCCAGGTCATCTTATCCACCTCTTCCTCGATGGAAGAAGTTACCGCCGAGTTACCCAGATTACCGTTAATCTTGACCAGGAAGTTACGGCCAATAATCATCGGCTCGCTTTCGGGGTGGTTGATGTTGTTAGGAATAATTGCCCGCCCTCGGGCGACTTCATCGCGCACAAACTCTGGCGTGATCTCCTCCGGCAAGCTGGCGCCAAAGCTCTGACCTTTGTGCTGGTGGCCCAGAATCCGCTCTACTTCAGCGGTACCTAACGTTTGGCGACGCTGGTTTTCCCGCAGGGCGATGAACTCCATTTCCGGCGTAATAATGCCCTGGCGGGCGTAGTGCAGCTGGGTCACGTTTCCAGGCCGCCCGTCTTTTGTAGAGAGGGCACGCCGCGGGGTGCGGGTTAAATCAAAGCGTAGCTGGGCAAGCGTCGGGTCGTTGGCGCGGCGGTTGCCGTAATCCGATGTTGGCCCCGCTAGAAATTCGGTGTCGTTGCGCTCTTCAATCCAGGCGCGGCGCAGGGCGGGCAGGCCCTGGCGTAGATCAACCTGTGCATTGGGGTCGGTATAGGGGCCGGAGGTATCGTACACCAGCAGCGGCGGGTTCTCTTCGTCAATGCTGCTGGTTTTGGTGGGCGAGAGGGTGATTTCCCGAAACGGTACGCGAATATCTGGCCGCGAGCCTTCCACGTACACCTTGCGCGAAGCGGGCAGCGGCGCAATGGCGGCGGCATCGACCTGGGCGGTTTCGGCTAGAAAATGGCTCGTTTTGCTCATGGGTAGGTTCCTTTTAGTTGTTAGTAATTAATGAGAGAGGTCTTCGTCTATCAGCTCTAGGCCCATCTGCCAGAAGTCGATTTCCAGGCGGGTGGCATCGCGGAAGATCTTGGCAAGCTCTTTAAAGCGGGCGGGGGTCACATCGGCAAGGCGGGCGTTGAGCCATTCAAGCTCCGCCTGCATGGCAGCCTGAAACTCCTCGCCTTCGTACATGGCAATCCAGGCATCAAAGGGGTTTTGTGTACCGCGCAGAGTGGAAGGCTGGGCGTTTAGCCAATTAGCGATTTCGCCATAGCCCACTAGGCAAGGGGCTAATGCCACATGCAAATCGAGCAGGTCGCCACGGTTGCCGGTATCTAATACATAGCGGGTGTAGGCCAGCGTCGCTCTGGCTTCGGGAAGCTCCGCCAGTTCTTGCTCGGAAATCCCCCACTCCTGACAAAAGCCCACATGCAGGCCCAGCTCCACGTCCACAATGGCTTTCAAGCCTTCATGGGCTTGGCGCAGATCCGCCAGGGTGGGGCTTTTATAGGCGGCCAGCGCGTAGGCGCGGGCGAAGTGGATCAAAAACAGGTAATCCTGTTTCAGGTAGTGGCGAAACGACGCCTCAGGCAGCGTGGCATTGCCCAACTGACGCACAAAATCGTGCTCAATATAGGCGCGCCAATCTTGCTGGCAGGCGGTGGTGAGATCGGTAAAGCGGTAGCCCATGATGCCTCCGGTAGTAATGATCCGGAGGGCAGGCGAAAAAGATCGAGGAAATGGCACGGAAAGGTGGCGTAAAGGAGCGCCGCGGCCATCGCTTGATCCCTACGCCGGTACCCGCGCCGCAACTCATGTGAGCAGCAGCGCATTAGCCGGATCAGGTTCAGCGGGACCAGCGCTTGGCAGCAAAAATGCTCGCCCTGCGCCATCTCAGCCGGATATCACCGGCACCCCGTCAAGCTGTTCGTTGGTGGAGTGTAGGAGGCGGGTGGGGGAGATGCAAGGGGATCGAGTAAGCACCCACATTTTAAGTATGCTGCCAAAATTGGCTTTGCTCTCTTGTGAATCAATGGGGTAGAGTCGAATTGGGCGGCTACAAAACTCCAACGAATATGCCGTCGCGTTTACTGGGAATTTGTAGAGGGGTGTATAATCACTGTTATGTTTTTGGGAGGGGGGCGTGCGTAAGGAAGACATTAACAATGAGTTGAAAGATCTCACTTTCGATTTCTTCTACTGGTTTTCGCGGTTTGAATTTGCCTTGAAAGAGAGCAAATACTTAAAGCGGGATGGCATCGGAGACAACGCTGAGCCAGGTTGGTTTAAGTTTATTGACCAGCATAAACAGGCCTTTCAGCATACAGATGAGACGAGAAATCTGCTGGCGCTTAATCCAAAAAGGCAGAAAGTTAGTGAAAACGCAGGTCTTGAATGGAAAGACGTCGGTTTAGATGATTGTGATTCCGAATTGTGTAAAGTGGTTCGCCTGCTAAAAACTACTAGAAATAACCTATTTCATGGTGGGAAACACGGTGCTGAAGGCTGGGATGACCCTGAAAGAACTAAAGAGTTATTAGTGGTTGGAAAATCTATATTGGACCGATTGGCCGAGCTAGCAGATTTTGAAGCACATTATAAGCAGTATTACTAAAAACATAACAGTACCATGCATGCAACAATTGCATGATGGGGGCGTTATGTGCGCCAATGCCCTTGAATAGGAAGTAAATTTTGGATTTGAAGATTACTGAACTGTTGGCCATCTACGGGGCGGTGTTGTCTACTTTCGTATTCCTTTGGAATGTTTCAAAATCGAAACGCAAAATATCTGTAAAGCTAGTTTATGGCATGGAAGGTGACGATGAAAGTTTGCAGTCAGGCGTTTACGTTTTTATCCAAAACCCTTCTGCTCAGGTAGCTCATATATCCAATTTATCAATACTCTACCCATGGAAAAAGGCGGGTATAACTAAAGTCATCATGGAATCCATCAAACATAGGCGATGGTTTTCAACTTATGGGTGGGTTCATATAGCCCTTTCGTTGCACAATATTGACGATGGCTGTCCAGTCTCAATTGAACCAGGCCAGTCACACAAGATTTTGATTCCTGACAGTGTGTTAAGTGAAATTCTTGGAGGTTCCGTTAACCGTGAAATCATGGCTTCAGTGCAAGATCAGTTGTGGAATGAAACCTGTTCGAAACCATTCGAGGTCGACGTTTTACCGAATAAAGTTGATGAGAGCACATAACAATCAACTGCAGCGAACTAATTTACGCTGCGCTTCAATTTTCGTATGAGCTGGGTGCTATGCTTCATATGGAGGTAACGAATGAACAAAGATCAATTTGTTGCAATTGTTAACAGGAATGGAAGCCTTCACGAAAAAGATCTGGAAGATATCGAGTTTAATTGGAGAGCAGCAAATGAAGCGGCTCTATCTGTAAGTGCAGCAATGCCGGGTATAGGTTTTTTTCTGTTAAGCAGCGACTCAATGCTTTTTTCGCTGCATGCCGTCATTTCGACAAACTCATTGACGAAAGAGGTTTAACTGAAGAGCAGGCTCAATTGGGAATAAGTATTTTAAGGCTAATAAATAGTAAATTTAAAAAAGCAGTTATCATATTTGAAACACGGTCTAAAAGGTTCGATGCAACTGCTCACGCTGATATGCCAAGAACTGCACGGCAGTACCTTGCTGGAATCCAATATATTGGCTATTGAAAAATGAAAATTACAACAAAGCCATCACTTTGACCGCTTTAGGCTGCGCTCCAAGTTGCAAGTTATGGCGAACGTTGAATCAGTAGCGATACCGGAGCTGGGCAAGTAGCAAAGCGTTCCCCGTGACTTTGTATACCATTCGGTGTTCTTCGTTGATTCGCCGAGATCAGTAACCGGCACTGCTCGCCATATTAATGAACCGTTTTCAGCCCTGAGTTGATGACCCAAGCGCCTCTACCTTCCCGGCAGAGGCACTTTCCTGCAACAAAAATTTACTTTTCGTAACCGAGTCATCCTTGTTGTCGAACAGTGTTCTTTCTATGTTTGATACGTGTGAATCAAACGACTATCACATTGCGTGAATCACGGCAGGATAGCCTTTCAATACCATGACGATTCATAGAATCGTTCACAGCAAGTCGTCACAAGGAGAACACACGTGAAACTCAGAACCCTACTTACCGCCTCGTTTGCCTCTACCACTCTGCTCGCCGCGGCACCGTCGGCATTCGCCGCACCCAATGCTGATGGACTCTATCTGGGTATCGGTACCGGCTTCAGCTCGCTGGAGAACGACGACGACGAAGTCGGCGATTTCATCTCTGATGGCGCCGAAGACTTTGATCTGGATGATGAAGAAGACAACGGCTTTAAAGGTTTCGTCGGCTACGAATTCAATCCTTACTTCGCTACCGAAATCTTCTATGCTGATCTTGGTCGTACGCGCCTGAGGGGTAACAGTGACGCCAATACCGATTTGGAATCCGACGCCTACGGGGCGAGTCTGGTCGGTCAATTGCCCATCACCTCCTGGTTTACCGCCTTCGCCAAGGCCGGTGTGGCCAAGTGGCAAACCGACGTCGACGGTAACCTTGGCGGTGCTAGCGTTGATCTTGAAGATCAGGACGGCACCGACCCGGTCTACGGTGTTGGCGCGCAGTTCAACTTCGATCCCTTTCTGGTCCGTGCCGAATACGAGCGCTACGACTTCGACAGCGACTATAAGATCGACTCCTTTACCGCGTCAGCTGGTTTCCGCTTCTAACTGTCAATTTGTTTTGCCATGTGCGATATCAGCGCCGGGGCGAGCCCCGGCGCTGCCGTTTTCAAGAAGCTTGTTGTGCTGATTACCATCTTGCTCAAGCTCGATAACGGATTCCAGCAAACGGCGGGCATTCATAGGTGCGCGCAGAAGATAGGCTGCAGCGCCTCATAGTCTTCTAGAGAGGTCATTACCACGGATTGCGCTTTATTGCGGGTGATGATCATATCTTCATAGACCTGCTTCATGGTTTTGCTAGATGGGGTCTAGCGGCCGTGCTGAATGGGCCCGGCTTTCGTAGATACCTTTAGAGCATCCGTGTTGACGAGAAGCTTTTCCCCGCGCCGCGCTACTAAAGTGACAGCATTCACAAATGCATTAAGAACATACACACCACCAGGAAGCGCCATCAATGTTTGCAGTCACCTCAACCCAGCATGTCCTTGCAGTTAAAGATATTGAGAGCGCAGAACGCTATTTCCTCGACAAGCTTGGCTTTTCTGTTCGGTTTCGTGTGGAGTGTTGGTCGTTTTTGAGCCTTGGCAGTTTTCATATCATGTTAGGCCACTGCCCTGACGAAATCTCCGCCAGTGAAACTCATGAACATGCCTACTTTGCTTATGTAAACTGTGTGGGTATCGATGAGCTTTACCGTGACTACCAGCAACGCGGCGCTGAAATTTTCCAGGCAATTGCTGATAAATCGTGGGGCCTGCGTGAGTTTGGCGTCATAACTCCAGAAGGGCATAAAATCATGTTTGGTAAAGATATCTAGCCACCTGATGACTTATCAACACACCATACTTTGCATGCCAGAATTTCTGCTATGCGTCGCTATTTCAAAATAACGGTGCTGCGACGTTATCGTTTGTGTTTGATGTCTATTGAGTTTGGCTCAACGAAGGCGGTCGCCAATAAAGCGCTTCTGCCGTGGTTCGCTGGAGTCTGATGTTTTGATCGTTGGCTGTGAAAGCTGCATTCTTCTATCGCAAACGTCAGCAGGTCGATAAGGAGCGTTTACGGCGGTGGTTGTGACCGCCGTAAATAGCCCCCTCACACCATCTGCAAACCCTGCTTGCGCGTGGGCGGGGGATAAGCGGCATCAATCTGTGCCAGATCCTCTTCGTCGAGCCTGACCTTATCAGCATCAGCGTTTTGTTTAAGGTGCTCCAGATTCACGGCTTTGGGAATAGCGATCACGCCGGGGTGTCGCAGTGCCCAGGCAAGCGCGACTTGCGCGGGAGTGGCGCTGTGTTTGTCGGCGATGCGTTGCAGAGTAGCGTCACGAAGGAGCGCGCCGCCTTGCCCGATCGGGCAGTAGGCCATAAGCGGCATGTGGTGTTGTGCTTGCCAGGGCAGCAGGTCGTATTCAATGCCCCGTGCGTCGGGGTTGTAGAGCACCTGATTAGTGGCGCAAGCGGGCGCGTCGAGCTCTGCTAAGTCGTCAACATCGAAGTTCGACACGCCCCAGCGCAGGATCTTGCCCTGCTCGCGCAGCCGTTCAAACGCTTCCACGGTTTCGCTCAGTGGGTACTGGCCGTGCCAGTGCAGCAGGTAGAGATCGATCGTATCGGTGCCCAATCGGCGCAAGCTGCGCTCGCAGGCGGCTTGAACACCTTTAGTGCTGGCGTTGTGGGGGTAGACCTTGCTGACCAGATACACCTCATCACGCCGGCCACGGATCGCTTCGCCAACGACTTCTTCAGAGCCGCCCTCGGCATACATCTCAGCGGTATCGATCAGCGTCATGCCCAAGTCCAGGCCTGCACGCAGCGCCCTGACCTCCGCCTGCCGCTGACTGGCATCCTCGCCCATGTGCCAAGTGCCCTGGCCGATACGCGGTACGCGTTCACCGCCTAGCTCAATCGTCTGCATGTCTTACTCTCCTGATGTGATGTTTTTTAACTCAGCCCAGAATCTGTGGATTGAGCCGCCAGGTGCTCCAGGTGAGGGCGCAGGCCAGGCTCACCCAGGCGAGGTAAGGCAGCAGCAGTACACCGGCCAACGGTTTAAGGCGCCAAAACATCACCAACGTGATGGCGATCAATACCCACAACACTACCACACCAATAAATGCGATTGCCCCCAGCTGCCAGACGAAATAGAGCCAGCTCCATAAGGCATTGAGCGCCAGTTGCACCATAAACATCAATAGCGCCGGTCGGGCACCCGGTTCGCGCCAAGCAATCCAGGCGGCTATACCCATCAAGCCGTACAGCGTTGTCCACATGGGACCAAACAGCCAGGCGGGCGGTGCCCAGGCGGGTTGCTGGAGTGCTTCGTAGAAGGCGGCCGCATTGACAGAGGCGATAGCACCGATGGCCGCGGCCAGATAAACCAGTACCAGCCAGCCGATGAGACCTTTGATCTGCTGATTGCGGGAGCGAGTACGCATGCAGGTTCCTTACCTAGGTTTGCAAAAATCGCTTCAAGGTTAGTGCAGAGTGATGAATTCGGCTATAAGGGGGGCTTGCGGGCGAGGATATCGGCGTAACGACAGTGCCAACAGGGTGGAAGAGGCGAATGGCTCTTTCTGGGGTGGTTACGCAGGAGACGCCCAAGATCCTGATCAACCTCTATGGAAAGTGTTTGAAATGTCTGGCGTTGGTTGATTTGAGGGCACTCCTTTGCCGCTGTCAGATTCCTTTCTGTTTGTATTACTACCCTCCAGTATGACGAGCTATGTCACACCAGCTCACGCTTATCACGTCGAGCAATGCGAATGTCTTTGACGGTGGCAATGCCGATGATCGCGAATATAGCGAGTGATATTAACGGCCAGATCAGTACATATATTGCCAAGATAAAAGTTTGCATGGGCTTTCCTGTTGTCTGGCTGGTGCGCTTGGCGCACCAGCGAATGAAGTGATGAATCTAGCGTGGCGCTGGGCTCAGCCTTGAGTCGCAGACTTGGCCGGGTCGTAGTTGATGACTCGCTGATCGATTTGCGAGAAGTCGAACTTGCTGGAGCTCATCAGGCTGACGCCGATGCAGACAATGGTGCTGACGCCATAGGCCATTAAGGAGGCCATTAGTACCGTGTAGTCTTGCAGGAAGCCGACAAAGAAGTAGGCCAGTACGAGAGCGCTGAGGGCACCAACGATTAAGCCGACCCGGCGTCCGCAGAACCCGAAGGCCATCAAGCCAAGCACCACACCACCGCCGACGGCAGCGAGTATTTCAAACAGCCCTGCAATCACACCGACCATAGGTAGCAACTCAAAGCGTGCGACGCAGAACATCACCAAGCCCGCGATCACCGCAGAGGTGAAGGCCTTGTTGGTCACGCGATCCCAGAAGCAGCTGGCGATGACCGGGAACACAATCGCGCCCCAAAGAGCACCAACAAAGACCAGCATGATCAGAATATCCATCGAGAAGCTGGCGAGAATCACCCCAATCAGCGTCGCGACGACCATGGTGAGCCTGCCGATGAAGAGCATTTTGGTGGGGTCGGGTTTGTTCTTCGCGATATTCTTACCGTACACATCGGCCATCACAATCGCGGACATAGCGGAAAGATCCGAGTCAGCGGTAGAGGAGAGCGAACCGATCACCAGAATAAAGAACAGCCCGATAAACACCGGTGAGAGATACATTGATACCATCTGCGGGATCAGGTTATTCATTTCGCCATCAATCGGCTCCATGCCGGTCATCAGCGCCATCAAGCCAATCATGCCCAGGCCGATCACAATCGCACCATAACCAATGGTCGCAGTGATAAAGGTCGGCTTGATGTGGTCTTCACGCACGGCGAATAGCCGCTGGGAAATGGTCTGGTTACCAATGGCGTAGGCCAGCACCGCCACAAAGAAGGGCGCGCCTTGGTTGAGGATAGCGTCCATCGAGAACAGATTCGCTTGCTCTGGCGTGAGTAGACTCATGCCATCTGACAGTGTTTCTGGGCCACCGAGGGCGAACATCACCGCTGGAATAATCAGAATGGCAACGGCCATCATCGCCATTAGCTGGGCAAAATCCGTCAGCACCGAGGCGCGGAAGCCCGACCAGAGCGTGTAGCCTAGTACCCCGACCCCAGCGATGACGACACCGGCCTGAAAGGAAAGTGGCGAGAGTGCCGAGACCAGCGCACCGGAAGCGGTGAAGTTAACCATCAGGCTAATGATGCTGCCTAGGATGTTGGAGGAGGCGAGAATCAACTGGCTGGAAGAGCCATGGCGAGCATGGATAAGCTCACCCAAGGTATGCGCGTTGGGCGCCAGTTTGCGAAAGCGGCGGCCAAAGGGGTAGATGAACAGAATCATCAATGCGCCCCACAGCCCGTAGTGCAACGGGCCGGAAATGCCGTAGGTATAACCAGAGGTAGCGGCCCCGTAGAACGAGGCGGCCCAGATCCATGTGGCGGTCATGCTGGCAGCGCCAAGGCCAAAGCCGATCTGGTGATTGGACACCATGAAGGCGTCAGTATTTTCCTTTTTCTTTTTGATCAGCAAGGTCAGCAGGTAAGTGCCGCCGTAAAAAAACGCCAACAAGGCGAGTACAGTCACGGTCGAGAATTGATAGAAATTTTCTTCGTTCATTGAATACCCATAGGCTTTGCAGCCCTAGCATCCTAAATAGCAACCACAGTTCCCTTAACGGAGTGGCCGCGATAGGAAGTAAGCAAAAAACAGAACATCTTTCTAGGTATGTCTGTAGCGAGATGAGACTGCGGTTGGCAGCCTGGTCGTGCAAGTTCAGGCGTTGGAAGCGCCTTAATAGGAAGGCCGGAGTAAACGCCCACAGAGGTTCGTAACAGTGAACTGCAACAAAGCGCTGAGAGGATCGAACCGGATGGCTACCCTACTCCCTAACGCTTGAACAGTACAGGTAGATGGGCTAATGAGTAGGGGGAGTAGGGCGCTAGCAGAGGAGGGGTTATCCAAAAAACGCGGTGTGTTCTGCCAATACCGCTAAGCCAATACCGATCAATACGATACCGCCAATCAGCTCCGCCCAGTGGCCAACAAACTTGCCGAGTTTGTGGCCCAGGAAGGTGCCTAAGGACGCCATCAGGGTAGTCGCAAGACCAATCGCCAAGCTGGTGGCGATAATGTTGGCATCGATAAAGGCAAGGCTGGCGCCCACGGCCATGGCATCGATACTGGTTGCGGTGGCGGTCAGCACTAATAGCCATAGGGTTTGTTTGCGCTGTTCAATGGCAGCGTCTTTTTTGAGTCCGGCATACATCATGTGTAGGCCAATGACCGAGAGCAGCGTAAAGGCCACCCAGTGATCCCAGGCCTGCACGTACTGTTGCGATGCTTTTCCCGCTACCCAGCCGAGTACCGGGGTGATGGCTTCGATTACCCCAAACACCAAGCCGATTCCGATGGCATGTCGAAAGCGCGGTTTTTTCAGCTCGGCCCCTTTGTAATGACCCCCTGGTTTTTGCTCACCTCAAGCGACTAATGCCGGGTGAGCTTT
>OJBX01000073.1_pt1 | contig 84856 bp, 74 predicted proteins | sample 1590751 | NCBI WGS metagenome assembly OJBX01 (sample SAMN05416780, study PRJEB24817) | seawater metagenome | isolation source: Sea water | place: Canada:Atlantic | collected 2013-07
CCCTGCAACTGGTCGAGCAGTGCTTCGAACTCGTCGTCGCTAATTTCATCGCCGCCGGCACCCTGGTCCGGAGCTGTCGTCGATTCGCTGGCACGGTTTTCCGCTTCCGCTTCAAAGTCCGCCGAGTCCAGTGCTGCCAGTAACTGATCGAATTCCTCGTCAGTCATGTCATCACCGGCACTGGCCTCAGCCGAAAGCTTCGCATCCTGTGGCGCCGTCACCTGAGCAACAACTGACGCATCCGGGCTCGCTGCTGCAGGCTCGAGGTCATCACCATTTGCCAGCATTTGCAACGCTTCCAGCAATTCGTCGCTTGCCGGTTCCGGCGGCACCCGCTCTTTGATCTGGGCGAACATGTTGTTCACACAATCAAGCGCCTGCAACACAATATCCATCAATTCCGAGGTCACCTGGCGCTTACCATTACGCAGGTTATCAAACAGGTTCTCAGTGACGTGGCAACAGTCGACCATTGGCGTTAGCTGCAGGAAACCTGCGCCGCCTTTGACCGTGTGAAAGCCGCGGAAGATCGCGTTCAGCAGATCTTTGTCTTCCGGTTGTTTTTCCAGCTGCACAAGTTGCTCAGAGAGCTGTTCCAGAATTTCACCGGCCTCGACCAGGAAATCTTCCAGAATCTCTTCGTCATCAAAAAAACTCATGTTGCTGCTCTCCTGCGATTCACCATCATCAGCCTCTGGCTGTTGCGTGAGTCAAAATCCAAGACTGGATAACAAATCGTCGACATCATCCTGACCTGAAACCACGTCCTGATTATTCTGCTGATTGATTTGCGGCCCTTCAGCACGAATGCGTTGACTCTCGTCCCGCTCAGCCTTCTGGTCACTGCTGGCCGGCTTGATACCGGCAACCTCTTCGACATTACTGGCAAGTTTGACCAGCCGCACCAGATTCTGCTCTACGTCACTGACCAGCTCGATTACCCGCTTGATTACCTGGCCACTGAGGTCCTGATAACCTTGCGCCATCAAAATATCGGTGAGTCGGGTATGTATTCCCTGTCCGTCGTCGCTGATACGCTGCAGAAGCTCACCAACACGCTCAAACAACGCTGCTGAAGCGTCTTTCTGTGTCGCGCCTTCAGCCTGGAAGGCAATCCAGTCTTTATGAAGGTCGGCACTGTCATCAACGAGCTTTTGCACCATGGGCGCAGCTTCGTCGACACGGTCCATGGTCTGATTGGCAGCATCTTCTGTCATGGCAATAACATAGTTCAACCGGCTGCGAGCATCCGCCATTTCCGACAGCTCGTGTTTGACCTCAGCACTGCCATGCAAACCAATTTCCAGATGAAAATCCTTCAGGGCATTGTGCAAGGCCCGGGTCAGTCGGCCCACTTCAACATAAAGCGTTTCATCTCGAGCGTGGTTTATCTGATGGATATAATCGGCCGCTGCCGCCATGGCGTCCCGTTGCAGCGCTTCCAACAGCTGCTGTTTTCGCTCAACCATGGCATCCATGAAGCTTTTAGCGCCGGCTGCAGCCAGCTCTGAAATTTCGGAATCCGACGGGACTTTGCCCGCTTTTGCCAATGTATTTTTCTTTGAATCTGACATTTGGCTTCCCTTAACTGTTGGCGTCGATGCGCTCAAAGATTTTCTCAATCTTTTCCTGCAGCGCCGCTGCCGTAAAAGGTTTCACCACATAGCCATTCACACCTGCCTGGGCCGCTGCGATAATCTGATCTCTCTTCGCCTCAGCCGTCACCATCAGTATAGGCAGGGTTTTCAGCTTTTCGCTGGCTCGGCAGGCCTTTAGCAAATCGATACCTGTCATGCCCGGCATGTTCCAGTCGGTGATAAGGAAATCAAACTGCCCGTTCTCCAGCATTGGCAACGCGGAGCTACCGTCATCTGCCTCAGCGGTATTGGTGAACCCCAGGTCCCGTAACAGATTCTTGATAATCCGACGCATTGTTGAGAAATCATCAACAATGAGTATTTTCATGTTCTTGTCCAAAACCGCCTCCACGTCGTGTGCTCAACCCGGGGATACACGCCACCGGCGAGGTATCTCCCTAGCAGGTTATCGCTTGAAAGTTAAAAAAATTTAGCACTAATAAGGAAATAAATTCAGATGGCGAGCATTATAGCTCAGCGCGAAGCGCTTGTGGTGTGGGATATCAGGTAGCTTAGCGCCATTCCTGAAGGCGCGCGCGCAGACGGAGTGCCGCCTGGCTGTGTATCTGGCTGATACGGGATTCGCTGACGCCCAGAACCTCACCAATCTCTTTCAGATTGAGTTCTTCATCGTAATAAAGTGCCAGTACGAGCTTTTCACGCTCTGGCAGGCCTTCAATCGCTTTCGCCAGATGCGCCCGAAAGTCCTCGTCCTGAATTTCATCTGCCGGGCCTGATATTTCGCCCGACGCAGCTTCAAGCGCGGAGTCGTCCCCGCCTTCTGTCAGATCATCAAAGCTGAACAGCCGGCTGCCGGAAGCATCCTGCAGGATTGAGTAGTAGGTTTCCAGGTCAATGCCCAGTTCTTCGGCTACTTCGGTGTCTTTGGCGTCACTGCCAGTGCGCATCTCTACCGATTTGACGGCCGCTGCCACCTCGCGTGACTTGCGGTGCACTGAACGTGGGGCCCAGTCACCACGACGAATCTCATCCAGCATGGCGCCACGTATGCGAATGCCGGCATAGGTTTCAAAACTGGCACCCTTGGACATATCATACTTGCGGGCAGCTTCCAGCAGGCCAATCATGCCTGATTGAATCAGATCATCAAGTTGCACACTGGACGGCATTCGCATAAGCAAATGATGCGCAATACGTTTCACCAGAGGAGCATGCTGCGTAACCAGCTCATTCATGCTTCCGGATTGCACGTCCTGATAGACTGAGGCGCCTGTAGATCCTGTCATAAACAATCCCGTTGAGTCCTTATCAGGACATCCCCTGAACGAGTCGCTCGACAAAAAACTCCATCTGACCGGTCGCCTGCGTTCTCACCGGCCACTGACTGACCTCCTTTGCCAGTCGACGATAAGCTCCGGCAGCTTTACTGCCCGGATAGGAGTCCAGCGTCGGGCGCTGTCGCTGAACTGCCTTGCGAAGCGTTTCATCAAACGGTATATCACCCGCATAGCGCAGATTCACATCCAGAAACCGACCCGCAACGCCTGCAAATCGATTGAACATGTTGCGCCCCTCGCCTTCAGAGCGGGTCATATTGGCAACGATTCTGAAGTCCTGCAAATGGCAGTCCCGGTGTAATAATTTAATCAGGGCATAAGCGTCTGTCATTGACGAGGGCTCATCACAGACAACGACTAGCACTTCCTGCGCAGCTCTGACAAAACTGACAACAGAGTCAGAGATACCTGCGGCCGTATCAATCACCAGGACATCCAGTTCGTCCGCCAGTTCACTGAACGCGTTAACTATGCCAGCGTGTTGATTAGGGCCCATGGTGACCAGTGACTGCACACCAGAAGATGCCGGTATGACGTTAATTCCGTGTGACGGAACCATGATATCACGCAGTGAACATTCGCCAGAAAGGACATCAGCAATGGTACGTTGGGCCTTGATACCCAATAGAATATCGACATTGGCCAGACCGAGATCAGCATCCATCAGGACGACGCGCTTGTCCAGCTGTGCCAGCGCCAGGCTGAGGTTTACTGAAATACTTGTTTTGCCTACGCCACCTTTACCACCGGTCACTGCAAGCACTTGAATGGGATGCATTCCCTGTTTTCTCCCCAACTGGTTACCGTCGGCCAGACCGTCAGCCCGTTAGTTCAGCCCTGCGACACGCAGTTCGGCTGCTGACTGACTGCCATATTCGGTCATTAGCCGCTCTTTCTCAACAGGCACGGCCGCTTGTCTTCTGCCCAGGGCAACAGCGCGTTTTACCAGCGCCGAAGCCTGTGCCAACGCAATATCATCGGGAATCGACTGTCCAAAGGTTTCATAAACCACGGGCAGATCGCGTTCGATGGTCAGCGCGAGCGCATCGCCAAGCACACATGCCTCATCCAGATGAGTGAGAATACACGCAGAAACATCTGCCGTCGAACAGGTTTTCCATGCAGCCCGTAAAACCTGGGCCTGGCTTGTCGCCGGCAGGACAACCCATTTTTGTACCTGTGGCTGATCACGCAGTAGTGTCAGTTGTCGTTGCTGCTCCGGATGATGAGACGGGAGGCCGGCAGTATCAACCAGAACCAGCTGTTTATGGCCCAGGCTTTCCAGCGTATCGTCCAGGGAATGCTGGTTGTCTACTATCCGCACACTCACGCCCAGGATTCGTCCCAGTGTCCGCAATTGTTCATGCGCCGCCAGGCGAAAACTGTCAGTGGTAACGAGCGCAACATCCTGCGGACCGTGTTGCAAAACATACCGGGTCGCCAGTTTAGCGATGGTCGTCGTCTTGCCGGCGCCGGTTGGCCCCAAAAAGGCAAACACACCGCCCTGCTCAATCGGATCATGACCTAACACTGGCAGCGCCTTGACCAGGCTTCCCAATACCTGTTTCCAGACTTGATCCAGCGTTTTCCCCGGTTTGATTGCAGTCAGCAACTGTCGGCTCAAAAAACCCGGCACACCCATCGCCGATAACCGTTCCCAGATCACCGCCTGCAGTGGCGACTGGCTGCTAAATTGCTCCCAGGCCAGCCCGTTGAGACGCTGCTGGAGCAATGTACGTATACTGTGCAGCTCGCTGCGCATGGCGCCCATCTCAGCCTTGCTGACCGAAGGTGGAGGCACAGCTGCCGCTTCTGTCGGCTTTTTTACTACCGGCGCTGGACTCAGGGTCGCGATGACCTCAACTCCGCCTGTTGCCAGACTGCGCGTCGACAAAATGGCAGCATCTTCGCCCAGTTCCTCGCGCACTTGGAGAAGTGCTTGCCGCATATCTTTGGCCAGGATCTTTTTAAGCTGCATTGTTGCTCCTCACATCTCGTTTTTACGGTAGTTTCGAACCACGATCTTCACTGACCAATCGTGGCGACAATCGTAATTTGTTTGTTGTCCGGTACTTCCTGGTATGACAGCACTTTCACACCTGACAGAGTGAACCTGACAAACCGGCTCAGCAGCGGCCGCAGTGGCGCTCCTACTAACAACACTGCCGGATTGCCGGCAATTTCCTGCCGTTGTGCCGCCTGCATCAGCGACTGCTGCAAACGCTCGGCAATGCCGGGCTCGATAACCACGCTATCGTCGATGTAACCACCGTCTTGTTGCTGAGCGCTTTGCTGTACTGCTTTAAGCAATATCTGTTCCAGAGTTGGATCAAGGGTGATAACAGGCAGCTCAGCCTTGTTACCGTAGATGCCTTGAACGATTACGCGTGCCAACGCCACACGCACCGCGGCGGTCAAAGTGACGGGATCTTGACTCCTGCCAGCGACAGACGCCAATGCTTCGCCGATACTGCGCATATCTTTGACGGGGATGCCCTCCTGCAACAGGTTCTGTAGAACCTTGCGAAGCACATTGCCATTGAGTTGATTGGGTAACTCTTCCGCCAGTTTCTTCGACGACTTGGCAAGAATTCCCAACAGCTCGTGAACCTCATCATGTCCCAGCAATTCATGCGCGTGTTTGTGCAACAGCGTGTTCATATGAGTGGCAACAACCGTACTGGCATCTACCACGGTATAACCAAGCGACTGCACCTGATCACGTTGGGGTGGCTCGATCCACAGGGCCTCCAGCCCGAATGCAGGATCCTTGGTCGCTATACCCTGGGCTTTACCGTAGACCTGGCCCGGGTTGATGGCCATTTCACGCTCAGGATGTATTTCCGCGCCACCGATATTGACGCCCATCAAATTAATGCGGTATTCATTAGGTTGCAGATCAAGGTTGTCGCGAATGTGGACAGAGGGCACAAGAAACCCAAGCTCCTGTGACAGCTTTTTGCGTATACCCTTGATACGGGCCAGCAATTGTCCGCCCTGATCTTTGTCTACCAGCGGAATCAGTCGGTAGCCAACTTCAAGCCCAACAACGTCAACCGGCATGACATCGTTCCAGCCCAGTTCCTGCTGCTCGGTTGTGGCTTTAACTTCTTTGGCGGATTGATCAGCAATGGCGGCCTCGTCGACTTCAGTGGCCTGCTTCTGTTGGCGCATGTAGATGGTCACTGAGCCAGCCACTGCTGCAAATGCCAGCGACAGGAACGCCAGATGCGGCATACCAGGCACGATGCCCATAACGAACAGGACCATGCCCGCGATACCCAGTGAGCGTGGCGTAGCGAACATCTGACTGATGACCTGCGAGCCCATCATTTCCGAGTTATTGTTGCGGGTCACCATGATCGCCGCTGCCGTTGACAACACCAGTGCCGGGATCTGCGCGACCAGACCATCACCAATAGTCAGCAGGGCGTAGCGTTCGGTGGCAGTGCTGAAGTCCAGGCCGTGCTGCATCATGCCTATGGCCAGCCCGCCAATCATGTTGATGACCAGAATCAGAATGCCGGCAATTGCATCGCCTTTAACAAATTTGCTGGCACCGTCCATGGCACCGTAAAAATCAGCCTCTTGAGTAATGTCCTGTCGACGCACGCGCGCCTGCTCTTGATCGATAATGCCCGCGTTAAGGTCGGCATCGACGGCCATCTGTTTGCCCGGCATTGCGTCCAGCGTAAAGCGGGCACTGACCTCGGCGATTCGACCGGCACCTTTGGTGACAACAACAAAGTTGATGATAATGAGAATCAGGAATACGATGAGGCCAACGGCGTAGTTACCACCAATCACCACCTCACCGAATGACTCGATAACACGGCCAGCGGCCGCTCCACCTTCATGACCATTCAACAGCACCACGCGCGTTGACGCCACATTCAGTGCCAGACGCAGCAGCGTCGAAATCAACAGAATCGTCGGAAAGACCGCAAAATCCAGTGGCCGCATCGCGTATACCGCAACACACAGAACCACCAGTGCAATGGTTATATTAAACGTGAAAAATACATCCAGCAGAATTGGCGGAATCGGCAATGTCATCATTGCCAGAATCACCAGCAGCAAAACCGGTATCCCGAGATTACCTTCTGTCAGAGTACGGGCATTCGTTGCCAACGTCGCTCGGTTCAGATTGCCGCTAAAATTCAACATAGATTACGGACCAGCCCGCTGTGGTAGCCAAAATTTTGTGAGGTCAATGCCACCAACAAGCGGATGCCGTCAGTGAACAGGCGCTTTGTCCAAAATCTTGACGCTTTCACAGCGAACCAAGTCGAATCTGCAGCCTTTTATGTCCTACAGAGGGGGTGTTGCAAAAGTCGTGCTAAGTTTGCCGTTGCGGCAATTTTTTTGCCCTCAAGCGGAAAAGTGTTGCCGCAACGGGATGATCAGGCCATCAATCGTGTTGCAGATCTTCCGGCACCAGCAGATTGTCAGCCAGCACCGGTCGCCGGCCGCCTTTATGTTTGTACTGACGCAGCTGAAACACATAAGCCAGAACCTGTGCCACAGCCTTGTACAGGCCTTCGGGTATTTCTTCATCAAGGTCGGTATTGTAATAAATGGCCCGGGCCAGCACCGGCGACTCGACGATGGGGATGTCATGCTCTTTCGCCACTTCCCGTATGCGCAAGGCCATGAAGTCGATCCCCTTACCAATCATGATCGGTGCAGCGCTGCCTCCCTGCTGATATTTCAGAGCGACGGCATAGTGTTGTGGGTTGGTGACAACCACATCGGCCTCCGGCAGGTTGCCCAGCATCCTGTTCTGCGTCATCTGGTACTGCAGCTGCCTGATCTTCTGCTTAATCTCCGGCTTGCCTTCAGTATCCTTGCTTTCGTCCTTGACCTCCTGAAACGTCATACGCAGCTTCTGGGTATGGGAGTGAATCTGAAACGGGATATCAACAATGGTGATCAGAATCATGGCGCAGGACATCGCCAGCACTGACCACCCGAGAATACTCAGCGCGTGGCGCATCGCAGGAAGAATGGGTTCTGACATAATGCTCAGAATTTCCTGCCAGTAAAACGCCATGATGACCAGGGCGATCGCAGCAACAACCACAACCTTGGCCATCGCTTTCGCCAATTCCATAAGCGCCTTGGGCCCGAACATTCGCCCCAAACCGGACATGGGATTCATGCGACTGGCCTTGGGCATAACTGCCTTTGTGCTCAGATTCCAGCCGCCCAGACCAATAGGCCCCAGCAACGCCGCAACAAGCAAAACCCCGAACACCGGCAGCAATGAACGCAGCCCCTGCATCGCCGATACGTTCAGATGACTGAGCATGGCGCTGGTGTCAAATACCTGCTCACGTTCAAGTACAAAATTATGCCCCATCAACCCCGCCAGCATCTGAATCATGAAGCCGCCAAACATCAATACTGCCGCTGTACCCGACAGTAGAATAGCCAGCGTATTGAGTTCCTTCGAGCGGACGGTATCCCCCTCCTCCTTCGCCTTCTCAAGGCGTTTGGGGGTGGGTTCCTGGGTTTTTTCTGACGAGGAATCCTGTTCTGCCATTGTTTTCTCTGTCTCTTATTCCTTGCCGGCTGTCATGTTGCGCTTGCGGCCAATCAATTCTGTTACGCAAGCAGTGCCCGCAATCGAATAAACATCTCGTTAAAGATCCCGGCGGCTGCATCCAGAAAGAAGCCCATGGTCAGCCAGATAACAAACAGCCCAAACATCAGGGCCACCGGAAAACCGAGGGCAAAAATATTCATCTGCGGTGCTGCCCGGGTCATGATGCCAAAGGCAAAATTGGTCATCAACAGTGCCGTCAACGCGGGTAGCGCCAACAAAACCGCGCTGGAAAATACCCAGCTGATGGTGCTGATCAGTTGATAATACACATCCACATCAAGCCCGGTGGCCGCGATCGGGACCTGTACAAAACTGTCCGCAATCACTTCGATCATCACCAGGTGTCCGTCAAAGCTAATAAACAGAACCGTGACAAACATCAGATAAAAAGTACTGACGATGGCAACGTTGACACCGTTCGCCGGATCGACCATGGAAGCAAAACCAAGGCCCATCTGCATGGCGATCATCTGTCCCAGCAACACAAAAAGCTGAAACAACATCTGCAGAAAAAACCCCAGCGCCACCCCGATCAGGAGTTGCTGCAAGATGATAATCATCACCGTCAGCGACAAGCCGTCAAGCGCCGGTACCGGTGGCAATGTTGGTGCCACCAGCAGCGACACTGCCATGGCCAGAATCAGACGGACCCGAATCGGAACAAAGTTGGAACCGAGCACGGGTGCGGCAAGAAAGAATCCCATGATGCGGAACATTGGCCATAGAAAACTGCCGACCAGGGCACCTATTTCTGCATCCGAAAATTCAAGCACTTTTTTTATCCGACCAGCATCGGAATGCTGAGTACCAGTTGTTCGGTGAACTCCATGATCCGTCGTAACAGCCACGGTCCGGTGATAATAATGACGATTAATGTGGTGAGCAGTCTGGGCAGAAAACTCAGCGTCTGTTCGTTGATTTGTGTGGCCGCCTGAAACGTACTGATAACAAGACCGATCAACAGGCTGGGCATAACAATGACAGCAACCAGCAACACGATCAGCCACATCGCTTCACGCCAGATATTAACTGCAACATCAGGTGTCATAAGCGTCAGACTCCAAAACTCATCGCGAGCGTGCCGATAATCATGGCCCAGCCATCAACCAGCACAAACAGCATTATTTTAAAAGGCAGCGAGATAATAATCGGGGACAGCATCATCATACCCATGGCCATCAACACGCTGGCAACCACCAGGTCGATGACCAGAAAAGGAATAAAGAGGAGAAAACCAATCTGAAACGCTGTCTTTAATTCGCTGGTCACAAACGCCGGAATCAATACGGTTATTGGTACATCTTCAATACTGTTAACCGGGTCGGCGTTGGCCAGATCCAGGAACAACTGCAAATCCGACTCTCTTGTCTGTGCCGCCATGAACGTTCGAAACGGGCCTTCGGCCTGATCCAGCGCTTCCTGTACGCTGATTTCCTCATTGATATAAGGTTGCAATGCGTTCTCGTTAACCTGTTGCAACACGGGTGTCATGATAAAAATGGACAGAAACAAGGCCAGGCCCAGCAGAATCTGATTGGACGGTGTCTGCTGCAGACCAAGCGCCTGACGCAAAATGGCAAAAACAACAATAATTCGGGTAAAGGACGTCATCATCATCGCCAGTGCCGGCAACAGAGTCAGCGCTGTCATGATGGCAAGAATCTGGATCGTCACTGTGTACTGCTGATTGCCGTCATCATCGGTGGTCACCGACAACGCGGGAATACCACTGCTCAGGTTTTCACCACCCAACAGTGCGTCTTCTATCGTCGTGCTCTGACTGGTCTCCTGTTGTGCAGCCACAGGGGCCAGCACGAACGCCTGCATCAGTAGCAACAGCCCCAGTATCAGTGAACGTCGCATTAACGTGATTCTCCAGCTGCTGACTTGTTGCCGGCACCTGACGACTGCAGCGTACTGCGCAGGATCTGACTGAATCCGCGCGCAGGAGCCGCTTCAGGATGACCATAGCTGCGAACAGTGGCATTCGGATCCACAACGTTATCATCAAAGACATGCAGAGTGCTGATATGGCCTGGCGCTACGCCAATCAGTAATTGTTTGTCACCGACCTGGACCAGTGCAATGCGTTCACGGTTACCCACCGGCAGCGCGCTCAGCACTCGCATTGCTCCGACGCTTCTCGGACCAAGGTTGGTGAATCGCCGCACAGCCCAGGCCAGCACCAGTATGAGCCCGACAATCACCAGTAACCAGATCGCTGTCTGCAGCATCGCATCGGACCCGCCGACAAAAAAAGACCCCTGACCCGCGGCGCTTTCCGCGCTCTGTCGGGCCGTATTAACCATTGTTGCTGATTCAGCCATTTAGCTTTTCCAGGCGTTAAGACCAACGCAGCGTTGGTGCTTTACTGTATTTAACGTAGCTTCTTGATGCGCTCTGACGGGCTGATCACGTCTGTCATACGAATGCCGAACTTGTCATTGACGACAACAACTTCACCGTGCGCAATCAGCGTCCCGTTAACCAGAACATCAAGTGGCTCGCCCGCCAGCCGGTCAAGCTCGATCACCGAGCCCTGATTCAATTGCAGCAGGTTTCGGATGGTGATCGCAGTACTGCCAACCTCCATGGAAATACGGACGGGAATATCCAGAATGACGTCGAGGTCCGGTGAACCTGATTTGCTCTCATTTGTGCTGCTACCAGCCACATCCTTGCCCGGTTGTTTGTCGTCTTCCATTGCTGCCGCCCATTCGTCGGCCATTGCCTGATCGTCTTTACTCACCTTGTCTGCCTCCGCACGGCTTGCCGTGTATTTGATTCATTTACGCTTCGCGCTCGCGATGTACGCCTTCGACGGTTAGTGCCAGATTTCCATTGGAGGTTCCCAGCCGGGTTTCGAACATGGGAATACCGTTCGCCTTCAGTACGATGGTTTCCGGCATTTCAACGGGGATAACATCGCCGGCCTCCAGATCAACCACATCACGAAGAGTTATCTTTCTATCGAACAGGTTACAACTGAATTCAACGGTTGCATCCTTGATCTGTTCTTTCAGAGCTTTGCCCCAACGCTCGTCATGTTCATCAACGTCACTTTGCATACCGGCATCGAGCAGATCACGGATGGGTTCGATCATGGCATAGGGTTGCGTCACGTGAATATCACCACCACCACCATCGAGTTCGATGTGAAAACTACTGACCACGACGACCTCGCTGGGACTCACAATATTGGCCATCGATGGGTTGACCTCAGAGCGCAGGTGATCAAATTCAAGTTTGTATACATTCCGCCATGCTTCGCCAAGATCAAGGAAGACCTGATTAAGCACCATCTGCACTACCCGTAGTTCAGTCGGCGTAAACTCGCGGCCTTCGATTTTTGCGTGACGACCATCGCCACCAAAATAGTTATCCACCAGTTTGAACACCAGCTTGGCATCCAGCACGATCAAGGCGGTGCCGCGAAGTGGCCTGAACTTCACCAGGTTTAGACTGGTAGGGACATAAAGCGTATGCAGGTATTCACCAAACTTGGTAATCTGTACCCCGCCCAGGGAAACGTCGGCGGTCCTGCGCAGCAGATTGAACAGGCTGATCCGGGTATACCGGGCAAAACGTTCATTGATCATTTCCAGCGTGGGCATACGACCACGCACAATTCGATCCTGACTGGTCAGATCATAGGATCGTACCGACGCCGGATCATCGTCCAGATCAGTCTCAACGGCACCATCATCGACACCATGTAACAGCGCATCAATTTCGTCTTGTGATAACAGGTCCTGCATGATTGCGTCTCCAATACCCTATTGCATCACGAAGTTGGTAAACAGCAATTGCTCAATGCCGTCGCGACCAATCTCACGCTGCAGCACCTGATTGACTTCGTCGGTCGCCATCTGTCGCAGCCGCTCGATGCCAGCCGGATCTTCAAACACCAGAATCAGTTGGGCGCTAAGCAGGTTGATCAGGTTATGCCTGATCACAGGCATGTGCTGCGTAACTGCCTGCAGCGCCTCAGCATCACGCGCCATGATCGTCACTGTCGCCTGCATGAATCGTTGTCGACCCTGATGAGGAAAATTGACGATAAATGCAGGGGACAACTCCATATACTGCACAGGTGCACGCGGCGCCACCGGCGGTGGCGCATCGGGGTCAACGACAACTTCTTCGCCACCGCTGAACAGAAAGAACCATGCCCCGCCGCCCGCAGCGGCCAACAGCACAACAGCAATGATGCCTATGAACAGTAATTTTTTACTTTTGTTCGCAACCGGAACGACTTCTTCATCATCATCGGCCATAAATAACTTTCCTGATGTCTACCTGACGTATAGTCACGTTGTACTCTTTGCAGTGAACAGAAGCAAGGCTTGTGCCACTCTCCTGACAAGTTGATAACTTATTAGGAATCAATTATATAGACATTGAGCAAAAAGGCACTCGCCAAATTAGTGACGCCAGCAAGCGAATTGACAAGAAATATCAGACGGAGCTTTGACGCCTGCCGCGGTGACTACCGCAGGCAGGGGTCAACGTCAGACAGGGCCAGGGTCAGACCAGGCCAGTGCAGAAGAAGTCAGCCGCAATGCGTTCAGGCGTAGAAATCGATCAGTGATTCGGACCGCACCAGAACCGGATCGCCAGCGGTTTCATCCTGATCACCAGCCCGCTCTGTCCAGTCACCAGCACGCCCTTGCTCACCTTCCGCATCGGCATCCTGCTGTTGTGCCGTCTGATCTGATACCGACACATCGGCCAGGTCCAGTCCCTGTTCCCGGAACAGATCCTGTAACCGGTTCAGTTGTTGCTCCAGCACTTCGCGCACCACTGCGTGCTGGCTAACAAAATTGACGCTGGTCTGCTGGTCTGAGGACATCTGGATCTTGACGGTCAGACTGCCCAGTTCAGGCGGATCCAGGCGGATCTGTGCCGAACTGACACCCTGACTACTCATGACCAGCAACTGCCGCCCCAGGCTGTCTGACCAGCCCTGCTGACCAAACGCAGTGTCCATGGCAAATCGTGGCAGGCCATCGGCGGTGCGAGTGACCGATTGCTGAGTGGCCTGTGATTGCGCCTGTTGTGCAGTTTCTGCCGCCAACATCCGTTGCTCAGGCCGGTTCAGTACGGTGCTGGTGTCAGCCGGCGTCGGCACCTGACTCTGGGTCGAATTGAGGTTTAGCGAAGCATCCAGCCCCGTACCCGTCGACAGAGGAGCGGACAGCTGGCTGGCGACGGCCTGGCTACGCTCCAGTGGAGCACTGGTTTTAATCAGATCTGCCGGTGCCTCCGGACCGCCATCGACCCCATTGCCGTCACCACGGCCCGCCTGACTGAACTGGATGGACCTGAACACGCTGGCATTTGCTGCATCAGACGAGACCTTCTGCGCGCCTGGATTCAACTGCGTGTCGGTTGCCTGTTTCACTGTGTCAGCGGAATTGGCCAATCCGGCCAAGCCGTCCTCGCCCGCCAGGCCACCCGGAATGCGCGATGCCGGATTTGCAGTTCGCTGACCATCAGTGTCGGCCTCGCCCGTTAACGCGGCATAGCCTTGCCCACTGCCTGTCCCACCCAGAACAGTGGTGCCGTTAGCAGCCACCGGGCCCCCGGCGGACAGACCAGCAAGCACCTGTCCGCTATCGCCAGCCGACGTCAACGGTTGCGTTAATACCTGGGCTGGGTTCTGAGCTGTGTTGTCGGCTGAGCCAGGCACGGAGGTCTGAGCCAGTGGCGACACCAATGACTGACCTGAAAGCTGCCCCTGCAATGAAAATAGGTCAGCACCTTCCGACAACTTGCCGGTTGTGCCGTCTGTCAGCAATCGCTGCGCCGGGCTATCTGCTGCCGCGGAACCAGAAGCCCCTGTTACTGCAGCTTCTCCGGTTGGTGACGAGAGCGCAGACAGCCATTGCCTCAACACAGACGGCAAAGATTGGTCATCAACAGGCAAATTATTTCCGCCTGCAAGCGGACCCATGGACATTTGCAGAAGCTCATCAACACTCCAGTCCAGATCGGACAGGGCGCCATCAAACTTGGCCAGCACATCATCATTTCCAGCTTGGGACAAGAGTACCGGGTCCGCGGCAATATCTACGCCGTGTGCGCTCAATAGCGCTCGCAAGTCAGCGGCAAAGCGACCCTCAGGATTGGCTTCACCATCATTGGCGTATGACATAAAAAGCTTATAAATCATGCCATTACCATCGACAGAAGAATCCCCATCGCTGGCCGCCTGGAGCCAGGAATTCGCTGCACCGGCAGCCGGGCCGACGCCATCCCGGGCCTTGCCCGCTGGCGATACCGCGCTAACAACTGACATTAAATCAACAGGTACCAACATGCTCAAATTCCTATTCGTAATTGCCCGGGTGCCTGACCAGTGCCTGCTCACGCAGGCGTGTTGCAGTCTGAAGGACAGGCGCCATTTCAAGAATGACATCAGAGACTCAGCAAGAAACCTGCCAATCTGGGGAAAAGGATTTTACAGAGGGTATTTCGGAGCTGAGCAACCGCGCTACCGTGTTTCAGGACCAACCTGAATCAGAGGCACGGCGCCGGGAAAATTCGTCGTGATTGCGCTGTTCGTTGCGCGCCTGTTGCACATCGGCGTCGCGCTTAAGTCGTTCGATCATTTTTTCCAGGCTTTTGTGACGGATATCCAATTGACGCCAGTGCTCACGTACCCGCTCCTGATCCTGCTGCATATGATTGATCAGATCACGCTGGTGGCTAATGGCTCGATCCAGTTGCTGGTGAAAACCATCAAACAGTCGCAACCGCTCCACGGTCATGCCTGCCTGGCCTGAGAGCTGCATCTGGTTCCGGTAGTCCTGCTGATACGCGTACAGCTGCGACAGTTTGGTTTCCTCTGCCTGTATGCGCTGCTGCAGCATGGTCAGCGCTCGCCCTGCCTTGTCCGCTTCCAGTTCGGCCAGACGCAGGACAGGTTGCATGCGCTTGACACGGTTCAAGACGCATTACCCGATTGCTTGTCGGGGGCTCCACGGTCGCTGCCACCCAGTGTGGTGCGGGGTTGGAGCTGCGTCACATTGCCTGGCGCGTTGGTACCGCCTGCACCCGGCATGGTGCGACCCGGCGCGGGTGAAATCGCTTTGCCCAGACGCGCAACAGCATCAGCCAGACCAACATTCTCAGTCAGACCCTGTTGCAGAAACTGACGCAGGTGCGGCATGCGTTCAATGGCAAAATCGATATCCTTGTCGGCACCCATAGTGTAGGCGCCGACGCTGATCAAATCGCGGTTCTGCTGATAGCGCGAATACACTCGCTTGAATAATTGCGCCTTGGCCAGGTGGTCAGCATTAACCACTGCTGGCATGACACGGCTTATCGACGCTTCAATATCAATTGCCGGGTAATGACCCTGCTCCGCCAGTGTCCGTGATAATACGATGTGACCGTCCAGAATGGCTCGTGCAGAATCGGCGACTGGATCCTGTTGATCATCGCCTTCTGTCAACACGGTATAAAACGCCGTGATGGTGCCTTCGCCACTGTCGGCATTACCGGCTCGCTCCACCAATTGCGGTATGCGCGCAAACACCGACGGTGGATACCCTTTCGTTGCCGGTGGCTCACCGATTGCCAGAGCGATTTCACGTTGTGCCATGGCATAGCGCGTCAGTGAGTCCATCAACATCAGCACGTCTTTGCCCTGATCCCGAAAGCCTTCTGCGATACGCGTGGTGATCATCGCCGCACGCAGGCGCATAAGCGGAGAATCATCCGCCGGCGACGCCACAACGACAGACCGTGCCAGACCTTCCTCAGCCAGAATCTCGTCAATGAATTCCTTGACCTCACGACCCCGCTCACCGATCAGGCCGACGACGATGACGTCGGCTTCGGTGAACCGCGTCATCATGCCGAGCAACACACTTTTACCAACGCCACTGCCGGCGAACAAACCAATGCGCTGGCCCCGGCCCACTGTCAGCAAACCGTTAATGGCGGTGATACCAACATCCAGAGTCTCCCGAATTGGCTGACGCTTCAGTGGATTGATGGCGCGTACCGGTCTGGCTTCCTGGCATTGCTGTTCCGATATCGGACCTTTGCCATCAATGGGTTCGCCAAAACCATTTAGAACCCGACCCAACAGGCCATCGCCTACCCACAGACGTTGGGCACTTTGCGCGGGCACCACGCGGGCACCGGGCTGCAAACCTTCAACACTATATAGCGGCATAAGAAAGATACGTGGCCCATCAAAGCCGACCACTTCAGCTTCAATTTCTTTGCCATTACTGTGACTGACAAGACAACGACTGCCCAGTGACACATTGCAGCCAACCGCCTCCAGCGTCAGACCAACGACACGCGTCAATTTACCAACGATGACCGGGTTGACCGTTAGAGCCCTGCTCGGATAGTAGCGCCGAAGCCGTTGTGCAAGAGATTGCCGTTGCGTCATGATTTTCCTTCGTCACCGGGCGTTGCTGATTGCGAATTGGCGGGACTTTCGGTTGCGGTATCAGCGTCGGATATTGCTGCAGCCTCTTCTGCCAGACTGCGTTTTTCAGAGGCCGGTCGTGTTTCACGAGCTGCCTTGACTACTGGCTCTGGTGCTTCTTCAAAATTCTCGCCTGCCGGAACATCGCTGGCAGCATCATCGTCAGCGAATTGACGCTGAACGATCTGTTCAATAACCTGGGAGAAGCGCTCGCTGGTAGTGAAATCTACGGCGCTCTGATCAGTCTCTACCCGACAGCCGCCACGGCCGATGTGCTGGTTTGCAACCACGCGCCAGTTCTCACCACCTTCATCTGCGGCTTGCTGCACCAGGGGCTGGTCCGCAGGATTAACCAGTATTCGGACATTATCCCGACTCGGCGGCAACGTTGCCAACGCCTGCCGGACAATTTTCATAATGTGGCTGCTATCAATCATTAATTCTCGTTGAACCACATTGCGGGCGATTTCACGACTGAGGTCGAGAAGCGCCTTCTCCAGCTGATAATCCTGCTCGTTCACGGCATGACTAAGCTGGGTCAAAATGCCATTGAGTGTCTTCAGTGTCTGTCGCAGTTCAGCATCGGCTTTCTGCAGGCCTTCTTTATAACCTTGATCAGCGCCCTGCTTTCGACCCTCTTCCAGGCCCTGCTGCAGGCCGCGCTCTTGCCCCTGTCGTCTGCCTTCTTCCAGACCTTTCTCCAGGCCTTCCTGGCGACCAGACAACAGACCCTCTTCGCGCGCCTTGTCATAAGACTCGGCACTGTCTACTGCCGTGCTGCCAGCCCTGGCTGGCGTGTTGGGCGAGTCGATTTCATCACTGGCACTGGCTGTCTGTCCAACGGCCTGACGCAACGGTGAATCCAGGCGTGGTTCAGCCTGAATAAGTTTGCCACCCGCCCCGATGGTCGGTGGCACCCAACGCATAACCGGAACCTCTTCCAGACTTTTCTGGCTGACCCGGGTGGAGCCGTCAAATACATGCCGCTGCATCATGCCGTCCTCATCAGATCATTGCCTCGCCGCCGCCGCCAAGCTGAATTTCGCCAGCGTCTGCCATACGTCGTGCCACCACCAGAATTTCTTTCTGCGCGGCTTCCACTTCAACAATACGAACGGGTCCTTTTGCTTCAAGGTCGTCACGCAACAGCTCGGCTGCCCGTTTCGACATATTGGCAAAGAATTTTTCCTTGAGATAATCATCAGCGCCTTTCAGCGCAAGTATCAGAACTTCAGACGACACTTCGCGCAGCAATGCCTGGATACCGCGGTCTTCGACCTCTCGCAAATTGTCGAATACAAACATCAGATCCTGAATCTGATTGCCCATGTCTTCATCGGCATCCTTGATCGACTGCATCAGCTCCTGCTCTACCGCACCATCCAGGTTATTCATGATTTCAGCGGCAGTCTTGCGGCCACCTATGGTTGTTGATGGGTTTGAACCTTTGCCCGAGAATTGCTTCTCAAGAATGACATTGAGCTCTTTCAGCGCCTCCGGCTGTACACTTTCCAGTGACGCGATGCGCATCATGATTTCCAATCGCACTTTTTCCGGAAAATTGGCCAGAATGCTGGCCGACTGATCCGGTTCCAGATAGCTAAGCACGACCGCCTGAATCTGCGGGTGTTCCTGTCGAATGACATCAGCAACTGAACGCGGATCCATCCATTTAAGGCTATTGATGCCGGAACTGGAACCACCCAACAGTATGCGATCCAGAAAACCGCGTGCACGTTCCTCGCCCAGCGCTTCGGTCAGCATATTCCGGATATAGCCTTCCGAGCCAACACCAAGCCCGCTCTGTGCGCCACATTCCGACAGAAACAAATTCAATACTGATGAGACCGTATCCTGAGACACAGACTTTAGGGCAGACATTGCCGCCCCAACCTTTTGCACCTCTTTCGGCCCCATCTGTTTGAGGATCTCGGCAGCGTCTTTCTCACCCATACTCATCAACAGGATTGCTGCCCGTTCCAGCGATGAGACACCGCGGACCGACGTTTCCATTGCGTTATTCTCAGCCATCGTTAGAAATCCAGTTTTTTACTACCTGGGCAGCGCGCGCAGGGTCTTCTGCTACCAGCCCCTTGATTGCACCAAGTTGTCGTTCGTAACTCTCAGCGGGACCCGCCAGCAGAATATCATCGCCCCCACTCAAGGTCACTGAGTCTTCTTTCATCTTCTGTTCGGCCTTGATGTCCGCGTATCCAACCTCACCGCCAGAATCGCCACCTGAACGCGCGCTCCCACCCGCAACCGTCAGTCGTTTGAGCGATGGCATCAACACACCAAATACCAGTATCAACACGAACAGAGCGGCCGCAGCCTGACGCAAGGCGGGGGCAAACCATGACGCCTGCCAGAAAGGCAGCGCCTCGTCAGTCATGAGCTCGGGTTGCGCAAAGGCCTTGTTGATCACGGTCACACTGTCACCACGACTGGCACTAAAACCCACCGCGTCGCGCACCAGCGCATTAATGCGTTCCATATCGTCTGCCGACCAACCCTGAGCGTCCTCGCCGGTTGGTTCATCAATAACCACGGCCACCGACAACCGGCGCACCGACACCGGGTCATTGCTGGTATAGCTGATGGTCCTGTCAACTTCGTAATTGCGGGTTTCCTGAGTCCGTATGTTTTCCGGCTGCGCGGTCGCTACATCATCCTGTGCGCCGCCGTTATCAAGGGTTTCCGGCGTTGTTGCGGCCGCTGGTGGTTGATTCGACAATGCGCCCGGGATGCCCGCAATCACATCACCGGTTGATCTGCGCTCATTCAGCGACTGCGAACTGCGTACGGTCGATGCATCCGGATTAAAGGTTTCAGCCGCCTGTTCAGTACGGGTGAAATCCACATCGGCAGACACTTCCGCCGTAAATCTGCCGGCGCCCAGCAGCGGATGAAGTATGCGGTTAACCCTGCCCACCAGGGTTTCTTCATATCGACGGACATAGGCAAACTGTTCCGATGCCATCATCATTTCGGCGTTTTCCCCAGTGCGCGACAACAGATTACCCTGCTGGTCTACGACAGTGACGTCTTCAGGCATCATCTCGGGGACACTTGATGCCACCAGGTTGGCGATGGACTGAACCTGAATATCGGACAGCTGACGCCCGGAATGCAGCGCCAGAAATACCGACGCCGTGGGTTTGCGACTGTTGCGAACAAACACCGAGCGCTCGGGTGTCGCCAGATGGACTCGCGCTGACTGGACATGCCGGAAACTGGAGATGGTGCGCTGCAGCTCACCTTCCATGCTGCGCTTATAACGATTCTCTTCCATAAACTGACTTGTGCCCAGACTCTGCTCCTGATCCAGGAATTCGTAGCCATAACCGTTGTCTCGCGTAATACCGGCACTGGCCACCTGCAGACGAATTGAATCCACTGAGTTCGACGGCACCAGCAGAACGCCGGAAGCCGGATCAATCCGGTACGGCACATTGGATGTATCCATCACCTGCACCAGTTCAGACGTATCAAAACCCTGCATGCTCGGATACAACGGCTGGTAGCTCTCTTTCTGTGACCACAGCACGACTGAAAAACCCAGCGCAATACTGGCAGCCAGCGCGATCATCAGACCTGCCTGACGGGCCAGATTCAGCCGGTTAAAGCCTTTCATGAAATTCGTATTGTAGGAAGATCCCTGGCCGCCCTCGGTGGGCACCATTGCATTTTGTGACTGCGCGGTATCTGCTGTTGCCATGTTGTTATCCTGCTAGTGAAATCAACCCGTTATTATCGATCAGATAGGCATATTCATGATGTCCTGGTACGCACTGACCAGGCGGTTGCGGACTTGTGTCATGGCTTCAAATGACACGCTGGCTTTCTGCATCTGAATCATGACCTGGGTGATATCCACTTCCGGGTCACCCATCTCAAATGCGCGTTGCAGGGAACTGGACTGCATTTGTGTTTCGTTGACGGAATCAACCGCCTGCTTAAGCATGTCGGAAAACCCGACCTTGTCTGAAGCCTGTGTGCCATCAACGCCACGACCTTCGGTGACGGCGTTGGTCAGATCCGGCGCCTGCATCGCAGGCGTTTGCATCTGGCCACGTATATCTCGCATCTGGGTCAGCAATTGATTGATATCGACTCGATCAGTTACACCATTCATTCGCGTTTCTCCTTATATTTATGCGCTAACCAGCGAATCAATATTGATACCCATGTCTCGCATGCGGGCGAGTTTGTAGCGAAGGGTTCGGGCACTGACACCCAGCGCCTCGGCGGTTTCTTTACGCCGTCCACGCTGTCGCTTCAGAGTCTGCAGGATAACCTCGAACTCACGCTGCTTGAGATCATTACCCAGCGCCTGATTCCCTGCGCTGGCATGCATCGTCGAGGCTTCGTTGCCTGACTGCGCTGACTCGTCGTTGGCGTGACTGTCCTGAAGCATGGCAGCACCCTGCCCGGAAAAAATAGCGGTGGCATCGCCATGATCGTTGCCCGAGTCAAGACCCAGGCTGGCAGCAGAAATAATATTGCCATCCTGAATAATCAACGCTCGCTGCAACACATTGTCCAGTTCGCGAACATTGCCCGGCCAGTCATAACTCATCAGATCCTGCCTGGCTTGCTCTCCCAATGTTGTCACGCCGCGGCCCATGCGCGCAGCGTGTTGCTGCAGCAAGCGCTCAGCCAGGGGCACAATGTCCTGACGTCGGTGCCGAAGTGGCTGCCAGGCCAGCGGGAAAACACTCAGGCGATAGAACAGATCTTCACGGAAGCGACCATCGCGCACACAGGCACGCAGATCCCGGTTGGTAGTGGCGATAACACGCACATCAAGCTGAAGCGTCTTGCGGCTGCCCAGCCGCTCAACTTCGCGCTCCTGTAAAACGCGCAGAATTTTTGCCTGCAAACCAATGTCCATTTCCGAAATTTCATCAAGCAGAATGGTGCCACCATCGGCCTGTTCGAATTTGCCCGGACTACTCTGATAGGCGCCGGTAAAAGAGCCTTTTTCGTGACCAAACAGTGTCGCTTCAAGCATGTTTTCCGGTATCGCAGCGCAATTAATCGCTATAAAAGGACCACTGGCACGTTTTGACTGCTGATGAATATACTGGGCCAGTACTTCTTTACCGGTACCACTTTCACCGGAAATAAGGACCGTGGCATCGGATTGCGCCACTTTTTTTGCCAGCCCCAGCATCTGCTGACTGGAGGGTTCGATCGCGATTGGATCCGAGTGCGCCGCCACTTTCTGAGTCAGGTACTTTTCCACGGTTGCCAACAACTGTTCTGGCTTGAAGGGCTTCAGCAGATAGTCTACTGCGCCTTCGCGCATGGCCCGAACCGAACTGCCAATGCTGCCAAATGCGGTAATCAGCACTACTGGCATGACCGGGAAGCGCGCGCGCAATTGCTGTAGCAGCTCGTGACCGTCCATGCCGTCCATATTGATGTCGGAGACAACCATATCCACGCGCGATTGCGTCAGCAGATGCAGTGCGGCTTCTCCTGATTCAGCTGTCTTGACATCATATCCGGCATATTCAAGCGTGTCGCTCAGGGCTTCACGCAGCTCCCAATTGTCTTCTACTACCAGAATGCTCGCTTTGCTCATTTGCTGCTCCGTGTTGCTGAAGTGCGCTTGTTCTCATGAACGCAGGGCAGAATAAAACCCGCTCGTACGCCTGTGATGTTGGAGTCGGACCCGGTGTCCGCGATATTTTCGATAAAGAAACGACCGTTGTGGGCTGACGCTACGACCTGTGCCACCGCCAGTCCAAGTCCGGTGCCCTGGGCCCGCGTGGTATAAAAAGCCTCAGTTACCTGGTCGATAACAGTTGGATCTATGCCCGGGCCATTGTCCTGAACGTATAGACGAATCATGCCCGCCTCTGTTTCATGATCAGTGCACACTTTCAGTTGAACCTGGCTGCCCGCATTCTGGATAGCGTTCTCCAGCAGATTGAGCAAGGCGCCGATCAGGGATTCCTTGTTGCATGACAATTGACAATCGGCAACACCGTTGACCCAATCGCAAGTCAGGGCTTCCTGGCGGGAATCCGGGCACAGCATGACGTCTGCGGCAACGCGCGCTTCCTCCAGAATCTGATGTACCGGCATGGTTTCATCCAGAACCGCTTCGCCACGTGCAAAAATAAGCATGTCACGAACCTGACGCTCCATATTGTGAAGGCGCGACATCAGTCGTTCGTGTGTGCGGACATTGCGACTATGATTAACGCCGAGATTGGCGCCCGAGTTGGCGTCCGAGTTGGCGTCCGTATCTGAGCCCCGCTCAGCGCCCAGCGACGTTGCCAGGTTACCGGCGTATAGCATCGCAGCAGAAAGCGGCGTACGGATTTGATGCGCAAGTGACGACACCATTTTGCCCATTTCCAGCAAACGTTGATGTCGGCTCAGGTGTTGCTGCAGGCGCCGGGTTTCGGTCTGGTCGGTAATCAGGATGATCTGCCCGGGTTCTTCCTCCAGTGACCTCGACAATAAACTGACGCGTTTGCCGTTGCTCAACGAGATTTCATGACCGTCATCACTGCGCGGCGCAAAACGGTCACGAATGATATTGACCCATCGCAGACCGGTCAGTGGTTCGCCCAACAAAGCCAGCGCCGCGGCGTTGCATTCGGACACAACACCATTGCCATTGAGCACCAGTACACCGCCTGGCAGCAGTTGCAGAAGGTTCTGCAACCGGCGGGCGATGCGCTCTTTCTCTGACAATTCCTGCAGTCGTTGTGCGTTCGCTGCTTCCAGTTCGTGCGTCAGATCAAGCACCCGGTTTTCCAACACCTGATAGCTCTGCGCCAGTTCACCGGAAATCTCATTAAAGGCCTTGAACGCGAGTTCAAGCGCCTTCGCACCTGGTGCGCCCTCATCACCATGATGAGCATCGGAGAGTTGCTGAACTGAGTGTAGACTGGAAAACGCCATCAGTGCCTGATCCTGTTGATTATGATTAATCGGGTATCAGGTATGAGAAAGCAATGTCTGTGCCACTTATTTTTAGCTATAAAAATCAGCTATATAAATATTTTGCGACGCGGCAAGGTCAAATATTTGACCGAGAAGATGAGAGACGGGACGGTTAGTTGACGCCAGCGTTGCGAATCTGCTGGCGTGTTCATCTGATAATTGACGGTGATCGTTGGCAACGTAATGGTGGAACCGATCAGACTCTGGGCGTGGTCACACCGGTCTGGCCCATGTATTTGCCGCCACGCTGCTTGTAGGTGACCTCGCACTGCTCATCAGACTGATAGAACAGCATCTGCGCCACGCCTTCATTGGCATATATCTTGGCCGGCAAGGTGGTGGTATTGGAGAACTCCAGGGTGACATGACCTTCCCACTCCGGTTCCAATGGCGTTACATTGACGATGATGCCGCAGCGGGCATAGGTGGACTTGCCCAGACACACAGTCAGCACATCACTGGGAATGCGAAAGTATTCCACCGTTCTGGCCAGCGCAAATGAGTTGGGCGGAATGATGCAGTACGGTTCATCGATACTGACAAAACTGCTTTCATCAAAGTTCTTGGGATCAACCACACTGGTGGTGTGAACATTGGTGAAGATCTTGAACTCGGATGCGCACCGAACATCATAACCGTAGCTCGAGGTGCCGTAGGAGATCACCTTGTTGCCATCAATGTAACGTACCTGCCCTGGCTCAAACGGCTCAATCATGCCGTGTTTTTGCGCCATTTCACGAATCCATCTGTCAGACTTGATACTCATTGCGTGTCCTGTCTCCACCTGCCGGGTCCGGTCGTCAATGCGGCGAACCGTCTGACCTTGCCTGGCGTTCTGCTTAAACCATTAAAACTGAAGCGCGCATCATACGATGGATCGCGCTCAAGATCACTAGATGCCTGCGAATCAGAGGTGATCGGCACCGCGGCACCGGCCCTATTGCGCCATCAACTGCACATCCTCAAACAGACCATCAGAATAGCTGGCCGGGATGCGGTAGCGCTGCAGGATATCATCTTCGCTGGCAATTGCTTCCAGGTGGTCTATGACCAGCTGAAAACCGGAATCACTGCGCAAAACCACAAATTCACTCTCGTTGCCGCGCAGCTGTTGCACAAAATCGTAGAAGTCCTGTATCGGCTCACCATTAACAGAATCCACAATCCAGTTGCGTACATCGTGGTAGCCCAGATTGACATCAGCGGCCAGCACCTGCAGGGCAACAACCATCTCGCGTCGTTCCGGTGAACTCCACTGACTGCGTGCGTGCAGCAGATTGACCGGGGCGCTGCGCGTCCAGTCGGAGCCCCAACGCTTGATCAGATTCATGTTCAGGGGCACAAACAGAATGCCGCCATAAATGTAATACTCGGGTATGGCATCAAACTCCTCACCCCGAACCAGGCTGTAGTTTTCCTGGCGACGGCGCGCCGTCAGGGTTACCGTACGTTCTTTACCGTGGCGGGACAGTGTCAACTCCACCTCATCCCCGATCTGCTTCAGATCAATCGCGTGTTTGTAGTTGGTTTGCAGGGTTCGGCTCAGGCTGATGGTGCTGTCACCGGCAATGGCAACACCATCGATACTCAGCACCACATCATTTTCCTGCAACACACCGTCGGCCGGCGAATTACTGAACACTTTTATCACCAGAACGCCGCTTTGATCTTCACGCAGGCCATAGGCTGCTTTGGCTGCCGGACTTTCCAGGTCCTGCGTACGAAAGCCGAGATCGGGAAAACCATCGTAACTGCCGTCGCTGGCATCCGTCAGCATGTGACGGAGAATATCCGGCGGCACAAAATAACCCAACGATTCTGTGCGGCCGCCCGCAGCAGACTGCATAACAACACCGGCAATCTTGCCATCGACTATGACCGGACCCCCACTGTTACCGGGATTGATGGCGGCATCTATCTGACCGGCCAGCAGGTATTCACCTGAATGTGCATACACCTGCTGTTCGACGCGTGACAATATGCCTTTGGTGACGCTCAGGGTGCGGCCCCCGACCGGGTAACCAAACACAAACACCTCAGTATTGGGTTCAGGCAGGTCGCCAATGGCAAGCGCAGGTGTGTCATTGAAGAAAGCCTCATCCTCAACCTCAAGCAGGGCCAGGTCAGAGGCATGGGAAACAAAACGAACCCGTGCCAGATAACGCTCCGGGTCATTGTGCTTTTGCACCTGCACATAACTGGCGTTGGCGACAACATGGGCATTGGTCAGAATGCGATTGCCGTCAATCACCGCCCCCGAGCCACTGCTTTGCCCCGGCGTCATCAGGCGCCAGGGAGTGAAATAGTCAGGCGCAGCAGAGGTCGTGTAAATTTTGACAATGGAGCTTTCGATCTCACGGATTTCTTCAGTGATCTGTGCACTGGCTGCACTGCTGAACGTCAGCAGCCAAGTAAACGCCAGCACAGCAGACAATAAGTACTGCCGCGCGATTACGGCAGAGCCTGCTGCAACCATCAAGTGCCCCCTTATAGTTTGATATTATTTCTATCGGACAAGAGACCGAGTAGACCTGAAAAATTGCTCCGCCGTCAAATGCTTTTATAAAATGCGCATGCCCGGCTGTGCACCCTGGTCGGGGCTGAGCAGCCAGATATCCGAGCCGCCCGGACCTGCAGCCAGCACCATGCCCTGTGACAGACCAAACTTCATTTTGCGCGGTTTTAGATTGGCAACCACCACCGTCAGTCGGCCTTTTAGGTCGTCCGGCTTGTAGGCTGAGCGGATACCAGAGAACACATTAAGCTGGAACGGCTCACCATCCGCTCCCAACCCAAGGTCCAGGGTGAGTTGCAGGAGTTTGTCGGCACCTTCCACATAAGCGGCATCGGCGATCAGCGCAACGCGCAGGTCAACTTTGATGAAGTCGGGGAATTCGATTTCGTCGGCGATGGGGTCTTTGCTGACAGGGCTCTCTATGAGCTCAGGGCTGTTAATCGGCTCAGGGCTGCCTTTCGTTGCAGAGCTGCCCGCAGCCTGACTGGCTTCGGCCTGGCTCGCTGACAGCAGAGCTTCAACACGGGCCGGTTCAACACGCGTTATCATCGGCGCAAACGCATTGATGTTGTGGCCCAGTAGCAGGCTGTCAACGTCTGACCAGCCCAGGGCATCAACATTGAGGAAATTTTCTGCTTTTATTGCCATCGCCGGTAACACTGGCTTCAGGAATATCATCAACAGACGGAATATATTGATGCCGGTGCTGCAGATTGCCTGCACTGCGGGATCCTGAGGATTCTGTTTGGCCAACGTCCACGGTTGCTGCTCGGCGATGTACTGATTGCCTTTGTCGGCCAGCGCCATGATCTGCCGTACGGCCTTGCTGTATTCGCGCTGTTCGAAGGCACTGGCGATGTCACTGGCAGCCGCCTGACATTCGGCCAGCAAAGCCGGGTTGGAGGGTTGCGCTGCCAGCTGGCCATCAAACCCACGCACAATAAAGCCGGCGCAACGGCTGGCGATGTTCACCACCTTGCCCACCAGATCAGCATTAACCTTCTGACTGAATTCTTCAAAGCTCAAATCAAGGTCGTCCACACCCGCGCCCAGGCGCGACGCCAGGAAATAACGCAGGTACTCCGGGTTCAGGTGTTCCAGATAGGTGCCGGCATTGATGAAGGTACCGCGCGATTTCGACATTTTTTTGCCATTGACGGTCATGAAACCATGAGCGAACACAGCCGAAGGTGTGCGGTAACCTGCGTCGCTGAGCATCGCTGGCCAGAACAAGGCATGAAAATTGATAATATCCTTGCCAATAAAGTGATACAGCTCAGTGTCGCTGCCCGGCTTCCAGTAATCGTCAAACTTGTAGTCACTGCGATCGCAGAGGTTCTGGAAACTGGCCATGTAGCCAATGGGCGCGTCCAGCCAGACATAAAAGTACTTGCCTGGCGCGTCCGGAATCTCGAATCCGAAATACGGCGCATCACGGCTGATATCCCATTCCTGCAGGCCTGAATCCAGCCATTCGCTGAGCTTGTTAGCCACCTGTGCCTGCAGCGCACCGCTGCGCGTCCAGGTCTTGAGCATGTCGGTGAATTCCGGCAAGCGGAAAAAGTAGTGCTCCGACTCACGCTCTACCGGTGTCGCACCCGACAGCGTGGAGTACGGGTCAACCAGTTCAGCCGGGACATAAGTGGCACCACAGGCTTCACAGTTATCGCCATACTGGTCCGGCGTTCGGCACTTGGGACACGTGCCTTTGACAAAACGATCCGCCAGAAACAGTTCTTTTTCGGGATCAAACAGCTGCTTGATGGTGCGAACTGCTATCCGGTCGTTGGCCCGCAGAGCCTTATAGATGGACTCGGAGTATTGTCGATTTTCTGACGAATGCGTCGAATGATAGTTATCAAAGCCGATCAGGAAACCGTCATAATCGGCCCGGTGTTCGGCACGGACCCGGTCAATCAGCTGCTCTGGGGTGATGCCCTCATTTTCTGCCCGCAACATAATCGCCGTGCCGTGAGCGTCATCGGCGCAGACATAAACACAGTCTTCGCCGCGCATTTTCTGGAATCGCACCCAGATGTCGGTCTGCACGGCTTCGAGCACGTGGCCGAGATGGATGGGGCCATTGGCATAAGGCAAGGCGCTGGTGACCAGAATTCTACGTTTTGACACGGGGTTGTTTCCTTTTATAAAAGCCGGGGCTGTTTATTAGCTCAGGGCAGCTCAATCATTTCGAAATCTTCTTTGCCGACGCCACATTCCGGGCACATCCAGTCCTCTGGCACATCCTCCCAGGTCGTGCCTGGCGCGATGCCATCGTCGGGCCAACCTTCCGCTTCGTCATAAATCAGTCCACACACAATACACTGCCATTTTTTCATGTTGCCGCGCCACTCGGGTTAAATGCAGGTCAAAGATGACCCTCGTCGGTTATCGGGGTGCAGATGATACTTGATCAGAGCCGTTATGGGCAAAAGCACTGTCCGTGCTAGACTGTGTGCTTCCCCTGCAACATGGTTTGAACGGCCTGCGCGTGATAGATTTCTATGTGGTACTGGTAACAATCGCACTGATTAACTGCCTGAGTCTCAGCCGGATAACGGGGCCTGCCTCGTGGTTCGCTGCTGCCAGAACGCCCGGCATAGCGATCCTGTTCACCTTTTGCATGATCACCCTGTTGTTTGCCACGGCCCTGTTCACGGCCGCTGTTCTGACTGTCGCGTCGCTAACGACTGAGTTTGTTGCCGCTCCCTGGCTGATTCTGATACTCAACGCCGGCGGCGCCGGCCTTTTACTGCTGCCATTGTCAGCCTGGCTGCACGGCCGTCATACCCTGGCTTCACAGCGTCTGCGTTGGCTGCTACCCGTTGCTGCGCTGGAAGTGACGCTACTGACCACGCTGCTGATACTGGCTCAATCAGGCCCTGCAACCAGTGAGGCGTTCCTGGCCGTATTGCTGTGGTCTGTGCTGGCCTGCGCCGGCATCGCTGTATTGATGCTCACCTATGCCGGTCTTCGCGTGCGGCTCAGCGTTGTCGACGCACCGCTGGCCTGGCGCGGCCTGCCTCTGGAACTGGTGATGATCGGCGTGTTTGCACTGGCATTGCTTGCCCCACTGAGGGCACTGTCATGATTCTGACTGCTCTGCTCATTGTTGCGGCCGGTGTTGCAGTACTTGCGCTGCTTTGCCTGATGCTGCGTAAACATCTCTCTAATACGCCCGAGGCATCAGGTCTTCAACAGGAACAGGTGGAACGTATCAATGCCCTGCTGCCGCAGACACAGTGTGGTCAGTGCGGTTTCCCGGGTTGCCGGCCCTACGCAGAAGCCATGGCCACCGGCGTCGCCATCAACCGCTGCCCACCCGGCGGCGCGCAAACCATCTACCGGCTGGCAACGTTGCTCGAACGTCCTGAGGTGCCACTGGACCCACGCCACGGCGTTGAATCCGCGCGCAAGATTGCGTTCATCCGTGAGGCCGAGTGCATTGGCTGTACCAAATGCATACAGGCGTGTCCGGTCGATGCCATCCTGGGCGCTCCCAAACGCATGCACACAGTCATTGCACGTGACTGTACCGGCTGTGACCTGTGCGTGGACCCCTGCCCGGTCGATTGCATTGACATGCTGCCTGCCGTCAACCTGGGCAACGTATCCGAGCAGTCAGGTGTCACTGGGAGGCCGGCATGACAGCGCATATCCATGACTGCATTCGTTGCGATTACTGCAGCGATGTCTGCCCCGAACAGTTACAGCCACAGCAGCTCTATACCTTCAGCCGGTTTCTGCAACATGAACAGGCGCTGCAATTTGATTTACTGCAATGCACTGAGTGTGGTGCCTGCGAGTCTGTGTGCCCGAGCCGGCTGCCGCTACTGGCCTATTTCCGCGAAGAAAAACTCGCCCTGCACGACCTGGAACAATCAGATGCGGAAGCCGCGCACTGGCAGACCCGCTTCGAACGCCATCAGGCGCGCGGCCAGCGCGATGCCATCGCACAGCAGGAGCGCAAACTGCAGAAGTTGCAGGCCAAAACAGAAGCCCTGGCGGCAGGTGAATCAATCTCAAGACAGGTATCGGACACTCGAGTCGATGACAATGCCGACGCAACGCCAGTAGCCGCCAAAACACCGGCCCAGATTCAGGCAGACATTGCCGCCGCAGTAGCGCGCACACGGGCCCGCAAGACCGCACTGCAACAGGAAAACAGCAACCAGCAAAGCGCTGCAGCAGACAATAACAATTCGCAGGATGCCAGCTCGCCTGATGCTACGTCGCGGAAAACCGATTCATGACAAACGCAGCCAATACACCGTCTTTACCGTCTTTGCCCAAGCGTCGGGTGACCACACCCGGCATCATGCTGACTGTGCTGATCGCATTGTTGCCAGCGATTGCTGTCAGAGCATGGTTTGCCGGTCACGCCTGGTTATTGATGCTGCTCGCCAGTTGCCTTGTTGCCATACTGCTGGAAACACTGGTACTGCGTTTACGTGGCCGCCCTGTCAGTCTTGCGCGACTGGATGGCAGCGTTCTGATCACTGCGGTGCTATTGCTGCTGGTACTGCCGGCAGCAACGCCCTGGTGGCTGGCAGTCACTGGCATCGGCTTTGCCGTCATTGTCGGCAAACACATGTTTGGCGGTCTCGGCCAGAATATTTTTAATCCGGTGTTGGTCGGTTATCTGGGACTGCTGACACTATTTCCGATGCACCTGACGTCACCGGCGGCAATGACTCTGGCAGGCAATCAGTCACTGGCAACGGTGTCGCTGTCACTGGCAATCATGGTAGGCGGACTGTTGCTGTTGGGACGCCGTATCATCAGCTGGCATATTCCTCTGGCCGTGCTGCTGACAACCGGCCTCGTGTTTTATGTGTTTACCCCGGCGTTGAACAGTTACCTTGCACTGCTGCTTGTGTTTTTTATCGCGACCGAACCGGTCACCTCACCGGGCACACGGCGTGGCAAACTGGTGTACGGCGCTTTGATTGGACTAATGAGCACCGCCCTGACGATCTGGCTGCCCTATTCTGTGGCCATCGCTGCCACCGTTCTGGCCGCCAATGCTGTCACGCCCACACTTGACCAACTGATCAGGCATGATCGCAAACGCCACCAACCGCAGGAAGGAGTGTGACTGTGACAATGCTCACCGAGCTGTTAAGCCTATGGCTGCCTTTCGCTTTTCTGGCGTCAGGCGTGATTCTAGCCACTTTCCAGTATTTTGGCAGGCACCATGGCATTTTATTAGAACCGTCAACACCTTCAGAACAGACAGAAGTTGATCCCGACATACGGGTACGGGTGACTGGCCGCATCTCATGAACAAACTCAAACGGCAGCAGATATTTCAGCGCCTGCAGGCGGAAAACCCCAATCCCACAACTGAGCTGGAATACAATTCTACCTTCGAGCTGTTGATCGCCGTCATTCTGTCAGCACAGGCCACGGACGTCGGCGTCAATAAAGCCACACGAAAACTGTATCCGGTTGCCAATACGCCAGAGGCGATACTGGCCCTGGGCGTGGACGGTCTTAAGTCTTACATAAAAACCATTGGCCTGTTCAATACCAAAGCCGAGAATGTCATCAAAACCTGCGCTGCGCTGGTGGAACAACATGACTCAGTGGTACCCAATACGCGTGAGGCGCTGGAGGCCTTGCCTGGCGTCGGCCGCAAGACCGCCAATGTCGTACTCAATACCGCATTCGGACAGGCAGCCATGGCAGTTGATACCCATATCTTCAGGGTATCCAACCGCACCGGCATTGCCCCCGGCAAAAACGTACTGGAAGTGGAAAAACGACTGATGCGCCTGGTGCCTGCAGAATACCTGCTGAATGCACATCATTGGCTGATACTTCACGGGCGTTATATCTGTATTGCACGCAAGCCGCGTTGCGCAGCTTGCGTGATCTACGATTTATGCGAGTTCCGACAGAAAACGCCTGTCGATTAACCCAGCATTAGCACCATTAGTTGCGCGGACCTGACGGTGCGTGTGCAGGCAGTGCTGGCAATGAACCCACCATGCCATCGGGCCGTGCTTTTGCCAGCATGCGCTGATACGCGGGGCGCGCCTGAACCTTTTCCATCCAGGCATTAATCTGCGGGAACAGTTCGGAATCGACAATGTTCAGCTGGAAGGCAAAGTTGATCGGAAACAGCATCATGATATCAGCCGCTGAAAAATCATCACCGCCAAACCAGGGTTTCCCTTCCAGGAAACTCTCGGCGTACTGAACCACCTGTTGCGAGTCAACCAGCGGTGAGCGCTGTGTGGGTGGCTGTATCTGCCAGACCCGGTAATCCGCGATGGCACGTGACGCCAGCGAGCCTTCGGAGTAATGCATCCACAACAGGTGGGTGGCAAAATCCGGCGAGTCCAGCGGCGGCACAAGCTGGCCGTTGCCATGGCGGGCCAAAATCATCTCCATGATGGCACCTGACTCAACCAGAACCTGGTCACCATAGGTTACTGTGGGCGCCACCGGCATGCCCGGGTTGATGGCACGAATCGCTGCCATTGAACTCATCAGGTTACCGCGCTCAAACGCCAGCGTGTAAGGCAGTCCCAGCTCTTCCATCAACCAGACCAGACGCTCTGAGCGGCGGCCTTCCAAGTGATAGATAGTAAACTCGGGCATCTCCATGGCAGCGCCCTGCGCCGACACGTCAGATGGTGCCAATGCTGCCAGACCGGCTACGCCGACACTCAGCAGACCTGCGAGAATCAATGACCTTGTTGTTTTGCGATTGCTTTGCATCTTGGTGCTCCGATTTTTTGCGTTTTTATGGCTGTCAGGTTGCCCGGACCACTGTCACGGACAATCCAAAAGTTCAACGTGTATCCTAGCCCACTCGATGTCAAGATACCATCAAGTTGCCTGGCCCTCCGTCGATTCGGCAAACGCTGCCAGTGAGGCCAGCGCGTCCCCGGTCAGGCGTTGCACCGTCCACTCATCCATGGGCTCGGCGCCAATGGAACGATAGAAGTCAATTGCCGGTGTATTCCAGTCCAGCACTGACCATTCCAGCCGACCACATTGCCGGTCCCGGGTGATCCCGGCGAGATGGCTCAACAGTGCCTTGCCGATGCCTTTGCCGCGCATGTCCTCCTGCACATACAGATCTTCCAGGTAGATACCGGGGCGACCGAGAAAGGTTGAGAAATTGTGGAAAAACAGCGCAAAGCCCACCGCCTTCTGTTCCCATTCGGCGATAATCACTTCTGCCACCGGGTGTTTGCCAAACAGATACTCACTGAACAGCGCCTCGGTCGCCACAACTTCGTGTAGCAGCTTTTCGTAGATGGCCAGTTCACGCACAAAACCCAGAATAACGGGCACGTCATCGATTTCTGCTGGCCGGATGGTCAGTTTTTCATTAATTTTTTTCACGTTTTCAGGCTCTCTTACAGGTACAGTCGTAGTAATAGCAACAACCATACCACGACTTTAACCAAGACGGATTATACGATCAGCACTCTCCAGCGGGGCCGGGCGATGCGTGACAAAGACGATGGTGGCATCAAGCTTTCGCAACTGCTGCAGTATCCTGGCCTCGGTGTCAGCATCCAGGTTGGCCGTGGCTTCGTCGAGAAAAACAAACGGCGCCTGTTTGTAGAATGCTCTGGCCAACAAAATGCGCTGGCACTGACCGGCAGACATCATGGAGCCCATGTCGCCAATCAGGCTGTTGTACCCCATGGGCAGTCGACTGATCAGATCAGATATGTCTGCCATGTCGGCCACACGTGCCAACCGGTCCTGGTCAACACGTTCAGCAAACAACGTTATATTATCGGCTATGGAACCCGAGAGAAGCTGATCGCCCTGTAGTACACCAGCACAGCTATCACGGAACTGGCGCAAACCCAGTTGCCGAATATCAGTACCATCGACACTGATCGTGCCCGCGTTCGCTGGCAGCAATCCGGCCATGAGTTTCATTAAAGTCGATTTGCCACAACCGGACGGGCCAGCGATTGCAACAAGCTCGCCAGGCCGAATAGCGACAGACAAATCGCTAAACACGAATTCTTCGGTCCCGGGATAGGCATAACTGACGCCACACAAACGCAACTCTCCATCCAGTGGCCGACGCACAACCGGCAACTGCAAGGTGTCAATTTCTTTCTCAGTGCAGGTAATATCCGAGACTCGTTCCAGCTGCAGCCTTACCAGGCGGATCTGGACCAGCTTTTCTACAAAGGAACGGATAGAGGCTGAAAAATTTCCCTTCAATGCGATAAAGGCGGTCAGAAACCCAAGTGTAATCTCACCACCGAGCACCAGTCGCGCAGCGAGATAGATCACCAGAATATTTTCCAGCGCAAACAGCAAGCCATAAACGGCGTCCAGGCCGATGGTAAACCGAGTTAACGCAACCTGAGCGTTAATCTGTTCTGCATATGCATTACGCCAAAGGGTCATTCGTTGCAGTTCACGACAATAAAATTTTATGATTTCAATTGTGCGCATATTTTCCATCAGGCTAGTGCTGGTTTTTGCTTCCGCCACAATAATCTGTTCCTGCATCGCTTGAATCTTCGGAACAAGGACCAGTTTTAGCACCGTAACCACACCAACAAACACTAATACCACCAGTGCCAGCATTGCGCTAAAATAGAGCATAACGGCAAGGGTAATCAGCGCGAACACACCATCCAGCACAACTGTTATCAGGTCTTCGGTGATGATGCGACGAATTTCCCGAACCGAACCAAATCGGGACACCAGGTCACCGACATGGCGTCTGCCAAAAAAGTCCACCGGCAAGCTCAGCAAATGCTGAAAAACGTTGCCAGCCATTTGAAAGCCTAGCTGGTTAGAAAAATACAATTGCGCTGTTGAACGTGCAAACGTCATGGCAACACTACATAAGGCAAGCATAAAAAATCCGGTAGCCAGAACTGCTATGATATCCCGGTCCTGCTTTGCTACACCTTCATCGATAACCAGTTGCATATAGAAAGCACTACCAATGGACGCCAATTGTAGAAACAATGACAACATCAGCAACTGCCCAATGGTCCGATAAAAGCCGGGATACGTCCGAAAAAGATCAGTTAATCGCGACCGCAGCGTATGCGTTCTGGCAGCGAACTCAAGACCGGGAACCATTTCCAGAGCAATGCCCGTGAAATGACGGCTCGTTTCCGCCAATGTATAGCGGCGTACTCCAACCGCAGGATCATGGATATCCAGGCCTTTACGAGTGACACGTTTGAGAACCACAAAATGCGTCATGTCCCAGTGCAATATCGCTGGTAACTGTAAATGGCGCAGATCGTTGAGCTCCAGTTTCAGTGGCCTCGGGTCGAGCTGCAACCGACGCGCAATACTCATGATCTCTGAAAGGTTAGCTCCTCGACTCGACACCGTAAAATCTCGACGCAGACTATTTAGATCCGTTCGGTAGCCAAAGTAAGAGGCTATCATCGCGACACACGCCAACCCGCACTCTGTTCGCTCAGCTTGCACTACCACTGGGAGGGTTCTGCCCCTATCAAACAATTGCCTGATCATAACCTTCTCGTGACCCCGCGTAATGGAGACGTGAGTTTTTCCCACACAGTCTGTTCGCCTGTCACTATATCAGCGGAGAACTGCAGGCCAGGCCTGAAGCGCTGCGTTGATTCTGACGAAGGCCCCTGGTCTGCAATATGTGCCTTAACCAGGTAAACCGGTTCACGAACATCCACAGGAAACAGAAACTCTCGTGGGTCCATGACTGAATCTGCAACACTGGTGATTTGTGCCGAGAAGCTGCCATAAGTCTGGTAGGGATACGCATCATAGGAGATCATTACAGGTGTTTCTTTGCCGACATTAGCCAGAGCTCTAGACGGTAAATAGAGCAAGGCCTCGAGCTTTGTGTCAGGGTCCAGCAATGTCACCAGCGGTTCACCGGTATCAACTACATCCCCCACTCGCAACACGAAATTGCTGACAATGCCATCTCGTGTGGCGGTAATAGTGAAACTGCGCTGGAAATGTAGCTCATGTTGACGAGCCCGCAACTTCGATATCGCGTTATCCAATACAAGATGTTCCTCCTGAGCAAGTAGCGGTATTATCAACAGTTGCTGTTCCGCTTCAGCCATAGCCTGGCGATGCTGTTCAATAGCCAGATCACCCGCTTTTACCTGCTGCTGCAACTGATAGAGTGTTGACGCGGACTGGCGGAAGGTACGTTCTGAGATAGTACTGGCCCGGTGGAGTTTATCGCTTGCCTGAAAATCCTGTTCGGAAAGCTGAACGCGGAGCTGTCGAATACCCTGCTCTTCTTTAAGCAGGTTCAGCGTATTTTGCATGCCAAGAAGTTGGGTGCGAATTTTCTGCAGCTGCGCATCAAACCTTTCTGTCAAGACGACTTTTCGATGCTTCAATTGATTCAGCTGAGTTTCTGTTTGCTGCAATGCCTGGTCCGGCATTCGCTGACCATATTGGTCGTGATGCGTACCGGCCAGTGTAGCCAGAATATCTCCAGCGCTCACGATGTCACCGTCTTTGACAGCAACGTCTGTCACTATTCCGGATTTCCCGCCATATACCTTGACCTCGCCGCCATTGGCAGTCAGAACACCACGAACCTGCTGTGTCTGCTTTATTTCAGCAGTACATATAAAGGCCAGAAAACCGACAAATACCAACAGAAGAAACGAAACCATTAAACGAACCGTTAATGGTTGATAGAAAACAGCTTCACCAAACTGGGCACCTTGCTGTGCGTACAGAATTTCAGTACGGAATAACTTTTCATTCATGTCAACAAGCGGCCTCAAAGTATGCGGGTAAATTGCTGAGATATTTCCATTGCGCCGGCCATCTACTGATCCAGTTCTCTGCCAGTGCCACCAGTGCCTGGGTTATTCGCTCCGTTGCCTGTTGCAGGTCTTCGTCTGGCCAGACACTGGTTTCGATTACCGCTGCCATTTCAATGCAGTTTCGACCATGGTGCTCATAACAAACGAAGGGATAGATCGGACTCCGACCAAGTATCGCCAATAGTGCCGGCCCCTTGACAAACTTTGAGCGACGCCCGAAGAAATTGACCGTCACTGTACTGCCAAAGTCTTCCTTCAAATCAAATAGAGTCGCCAGGGTATGACGCCCTCGCCGCAATGCACTGACAATTGTGGTCGACGTATTTTGATGATGATAAATTACCTGATGAGCAACGCGATCGGCGGAGAAGTTCTGCATGCCATGATCGGAGCCTGGCTCGCGTCGCAATGAAATCGCAGCCCGCCCTGCATCAGAGACTGATGACAGTGCCCGAAATCCACCAAAAAAATCTCCCATATGAATAGTCACGAGGACACGCGAACCAGCATTATTCTGTATCGCTTGCTGGTAATCGGCCTTGTCTGGCCAATAAAAACGCTCTAGATAACGGCTGCTCTCGTGTCTGTTCTCCAGATGTATCAGGCGTCGCGCATAATTTAAGTGATACCAGAATGTGTATTCACGCCAAATCGATCTGACTCGAGACTCTGGCTCATGTAAAAGACAGGCCATCACTGTACGCTGAGTGTTCATGAATTCGCCATACCTGCCCTGCTGTTGAAAGTACAACTTTGCCCAGGACAGCATCGAAAGAATTGTGCGTTTATGGTTATCCCTGAGCCCGGATTTCATGCAAGACCTCAAAATTGAGCTGACTTTCACTTCGGCGCGCTCAACAAATGACATGTGAAGCTGAGCGTTAGTGAGTGTCTCTATTAATGACAATAGTAACTCGCATTGAAGTCGGGCTCCGTCGCTTGAACAGTCACGCACTGCCAGTGTCAACCCAGCCTCCGAACGCACCACCCAGACACCAATATCCGTAATTGAATGCTTGCGCATAACGTCAATGACAAAGTACTCACTACTCGATGCCATTACTTCCTCAAGAATTTCACGCAACAATAGCAAGGTCTGCTTACTGTTGGCTTTTTCAGTTGCGCTTTGGACTCTTTCGTCAAACGTAGGCATGTAACTAATTTTCCTGACAGTCTACGTTCTCACAGTCACGCGTCGTTCCCAACGCTCCCATTGGAATGGACAACTCTGTGGAAAAAAGAGCGATCAGGTCGCCGACTTTTTCCAACTCAGAAAGACGTTCTTCATCTACATCCAATTGGTAAAAGCTTTCCAGCTGATACACAATCTCCACCAGTTTCAGCGAATCCAACCCTAATTCTGCCAGAGGTTGTTGGACTGACAGTAGAGATGTATCCCCGGTAATCCCCTTTGCTTTCGAAATTTCAAAAGACACTTTTTGCCATACGTCATTATCGTATTCCTTCATCTTTTCCTCCTTACCTGCTTCACTCGTGTCAGATATATATCCGGACACAGATGTCTTCTAATTTTGCCGCTACTGGTCAGCGGCAATGTGTTTGCAGGCAATACACAAACATCATCGGGCACGACATCAATCGCGGCAACCACAACGGCGGTAGCGCGAGACGCAAGTTTCTGGTCGGAGACTGTATTTTCACTTTCGCCTTTCGTTGTGCCTTTCTTTGCTCTTTCCAGGATAACAACAAGGCCCCCGCTGTCGGGTTCATTCGTCTCGAATGCAACACATCGTGAAATTATCTGAGCACTAAGTTCACGCTTCATTTCGGCCTCTATATCTTCTGCATGAATGCTGCGCCCTCGTCGTTTGATGACGGTCTTGTACCTGCCCAGCAGGAACAGCTTCCCGTTTCGCATGAACCCACGATCGCCAGTTCTGCAATAGTATTTCCCGCACTCTCTGATACGATTAAAGGTCTTTCTGCTGGCAACTGAATCGCCATAGTATGAGGAGGCCACAGAAGGAGAGCTAATACAGACTTCACCGACCTCACCTTCGGCCATTTTCCGGCCGGTGGCTCGATTGACGATAATGATTGAGGTATCTGCCTCTGGTTTCCCCAGACACACGCTGGCACTGATATTTTCCGCCTGAACCGGAGACTGTATCGAGATGCCGTGTTGACCACTGACGAACAGGGTCGATTCAGCCAGTCCATAACAGGGAAAAAACGATGTAGGTTCGAAAGCGATTGTTGAAAATTTTTGTGCAAATTTTCTGAGCGATTCGGGCCTTATTTTTTCAGCGCCACAGTACGCCAGACGCCATTTCTTCAGCGACAGATCGGCCAGCTCCTGCTCGCTTATTCTGGCTGCCGCCAATTCAAATGCGAAGTCAGGACCGCCACTAAGAGTCCCGCCAAACTGCGACATTGCACGCAACCACCTGACCGGATTGGCCAAAAAATCGACAGGACTGATAAAGTAGTTATGCAACCCTGCATATAGAGGTTCTATCACATGTCCGATTAGTCCCATATCATGATGAAACGGCAGCCAGGACACACCAATGTCATTCTCGTTGCATGTAAACGCTTTTTGAATCTGGACCGCATTGTGCATGACATTGTCGTGGCTGATGACAATCCCTTTGGGTGACGAAGTAGAGCCGGAGGTATACTGAATAAATGCGGTATCGCTACCCGAAAACGCCGGCCTCTTATATATTTCACCGCGACTGCGGATTTCATCAACCAACAGTACCTGGACCCCGCTGCTTGTCATCGCCGCTGGCAATATACCCGCACGGCGGGAAGTGGTAACAACAGCGAACGCGTTACAGGCACTGATCAGTCTGTCCAGTCCATTGCGGGCCCGTGTAATGGGCACCGGCCATGCGCCAGCAGCTATGCAGGCAAAAAAGGCAACAATGAACGTCGGCCCATGCGGGCAATACAACAGAACAGGTCTACCCGCGCATTGCTTACTTTGCAGCACAGCAGCAAACATGATTGCTTGCTCATACACATCCCGGAAACTCAGGGTTGAAATGATTTTTGAATTTCGATCCAGAAAGGAATACACCGGTCTATTCGCATCTATAACCGCCCTGTTTTCCAGAAGGTCCAGCAAAGTGCCATCCATGGCAACACCACCCTTGAGTTTTTGAGACGTCCGGTATGTATTTAGCGGATTTGAACGCCTTCGTTTTGGCAATCAAACGCACAAAAACGAATCTGTGAGCCAGCGCACAACTCCGACAAAAAGTCCCGGTAATGAGCAAAATACCCACGCAAAAAAGCTATTTTTGCTGTAAAAAGCACAACACGTTGCTGGGCGAAGCCTTCATCGACAGACAGGGAGCAGCACCGGCAAGTAGGACATACCGCAATCATCAGGGAACGATGTCATGAACACACCAACCGCCAGCGGTTTTATTACGCAGCTGCACGGACATATCAACTGGGACTATGCCGCGACCAGAACTCGCGTTCACAGTCTTTATGAACTGGCCAAAAACCGCGTCTGGAAAACCAGTGAGGCGCCGTGGGAAACCCTGACGGACAGACGTCTGCCACCTAGTCGCCACCAGTTTGAACCGCTGGCCGGCTTTGCCCCGTTTGATGCCCTGCCCCGGGATAAAAAGAACGCGTGCAGCTGGCACCGCCACGCACTGGAGATCAGCGACATCCTGCACGGCGAACAGGGAGCGTTGCTGGTGTCATCACAATTGGTGTCGAGTATGCCGACGGTTGAGGGCAAACTGTTTGCCAGCTCTCAGGTCTCTGACGAGGCCCGACATGTGGAATTCTTTTCGCGTTACCTGCTGGAAAGCACGGGCGAGGTCCACCCACCCAGCGAGGCGGTGGCCAACCTTATCGAAACCATGGTCAATGACTCGCGCTGGGACTACAAATTCATTGCCTGTCAGATCCTGTTGGAAAGCCTGGCACTGGCGCGCCTGCAGGAAATCCGTCGCGCCACGCTGGTGCCGGTACTGGCTTATGCCATTGATTTTATTAATGCTGATGAAGCACGGCACGTCAAATTCGGTACCGAAATACTGAGCCAACATCTGGCCACACTCAACGCCGATGAACTGCAGGCGCGCAGCGACTTTGTTGTCGACCACCTGTTGGGTCTGAGCAATGCCATGAATATCTATACCCGGTTAGCGCAGGCATTTGACTGGGATGATCGGGAACTGCGCTGCCATCTGCGGCAGAACCGGATCCGACATCCGCAGCCGCGTTATGACCTGTTCCGGCAACTGATGCTGAATATGAAAACGGTGGGATTGCTGACGCAGCAGACTGACCAACGCCTGAGCTCGCTTCGCGAACCGTGACGTTGTGCTAAGCCAGCCGAATATTCAGTTGATTGGAGAATTCTTCGCGCCCGATTTCACCGGAGAAGAAGGTGTTGAACGACAGGCTGACACGGTCGACCTGCTCTGTCACCTCACTGACGCCATGGCGGACATTGGACGGAAACAGAATGATGTCACCCATACTTGTCTGCACAAAATAACGTGATGCATTGTAGTAAGTGTCCTGCTGGCGAAGCAGTTCGTACCAGACGTTATCATCGTTACGATAAAAATTAATGCCATCGGTCGGTGCCAGATTGATATATAACACGCCACTGACAACACTGTTGGGATGGGTATGGGTGTGGTGTGCATCACCTTTTTGGGAACGCGTCAGCCAGGACTGGGTTATCTGCAGTGACACATTGTTGCTGGTGTTGAAGGTGATTTTGAAATACTGCTCCAGATGAGCCTGCAGTGCCGCGCGAATGGATTTCATTGCCTCGGCATCCAGTACCTTCTTGTTGGCCGAGGCATAATTGGAAATCGCCTGCACCGGCGCGCTGAGCTCGGCTTTGAAGAATTGCATTTCCTCAGCCGTGAAGTCCCTGCCCAGTGCCCCCCGGTAAAGGGGCACTGCGAACATGTTCATCATCTGGTGTTCCATCAGCGCCCCTGCCTTTTCCCGGTGACACAATTGCCAGGTGTTTCCACCTGGCAACACATCAGATCTTGCGACCCTTGTTGGCGGCGATGCGCAAACGCAACGCATTCAGCTTGATGAAGCCGCCTGCGTCTGCCTGATCGTAGGCACCGGCGTCGTCTTCAAACGTCGCAATACTGGCATCAAACAGAGAGTCGGCTGATTCGCGGCCAACAACAGCGACACCGCCTTTGTACAGCTTGAGCCGGACCGTACCGTTAACGTACTGCTGGGAGTAATCAATCAGCGCCTGCAGTGCCTGTCGCTCTGGCGAGAACCAGTAGCCGTTGTAGACCAGTGTCGCGTACTTCGGCATCAGCTCATCTTTCAGGTGCGCCAGTTCACGGTCAAGCGTGACCGACTCAATGGCACGGTGACCCTTCAACATGATGGTGCCGCCGGGGGTTTCATAGCAGCCACGCGACTTCATGCCGACATAACGGTTTTCCACGATGTCCGCGCGGCCAATGCCGTTGGCGCCGCCGACTTTGTTCAAATGGGCCAGCACTGTGGCTGGTGACATTTTTTCGCCGTCAATGGCAACGATGTCACCCTTCTCGTAGGTCAGTTCGATGTAAGTTGGTGTGTCTGGCGCCGTTTCCGGTGACACCGACCACAACCACATGTCTTCTTCCGGCTCGGCGCCGGGGTTTTCCAGGATGTCGCCTTCATAGGAAATATGCAGCAGGTTGGCGTCCATGGAGTAAGGCGACTTGGTGCCGCGCTTCTTCTCCACCTGGATACCGTGTTGCTCGCAATAAGCCAGCAACTTGTCGCGTGAGTTCAGGTCCCACTCACGCCAGGGGGCGATCACGCGAATGCCCGGTTTCAGCGCATAGGCGCCCAGCTCAAAACGCACCTGATCGTTGCCTTTGCCGGTGGCGCCGTGAGAGATGGCATCGGCGCCGGTTTCGTTGGCAATCTCTACCAGTCGCTTGGCAATCAACGGACGGGCAATGGAGGTGCCCAGCAGGTACTCGCCTTCATACAGGGCATTGGCCCTGAACATGGGATTGACAAAATCACGCACAAACTCTTCGCGCAGGTCTTCAATGAAGATTTCCTTGATGCCCATTGCCTTGGCTTTGGCACGCGCCGGTTCAAGCTCTTCACCCTGACCCAGATCTGCGGTAAAGGTTACCACTTCACACTGGTAGGTCTCCATCAGCCATTTGGCAATCACTGATGTATCCAGGCCACCGGAATAGGCCAGCACGACTTTATTGATGCCCGACATGTTTGCTCCTGTCTGCGAGTCTGTAAAAAGGCGGTTATTGTACTCGTTCCGTCAGGCAAATTCGACAGGAAGCATCAAGACCTGAACAGGACTCACTCGCGCAACAGGCGAACGGTCACGCGGCGGTTGCGGTCACGATCGGCCGCTGAGCGTTCATTCTCAACAATACGGAACTGGGGAGCAGAGCCGAAGAAGCGGGTATTGAGCATATCCTCATTAACACCCTGATCCACCAGATACTGATGAACAGCAAATGCCCTGATTCTGGATAGCTCAAAATTTTCCCGGGGGTTGCCGGCACCGTCGGTGAAACCATTGATTTCAAATCCGTACACAGCAGGGTCGGCTTCTATATAGGTGACAATGTTATCCAGCTGAGCCTTCATGTCCTCGTCCAGTTCCTGCTGATTGGTCTGCCAGAACACCGTGGAACGTTCAATTTGCCCAAAATTGACAGGTAACAGAGATGCCGTGCAGGTGTGATACTGGGAATAGGCGCCGCCAAAATGCACGGGCGACAGACCCACATGCACTGATTCCTGATCATTGAACCAGGCTCCCCGCATCAGCGTCGGCACCATGCCCCGCTCCAGTTCGGCCATCAGCATGCGGCTGCGTTGGGCGGTCAAGGTGACCGGCCGCTTGCTGATCTCAACATCCACATAACCCAGGTCGCGCACCGCAAGTTCCTGGCGCCAGACCGGAGGCTGCGAGGTCAGCAATGCCCTGCCCGCCTGCATCGGCGAATCGGGTGTCTGCAGATAAAAGCGTAGCGATTCGCCTGCCTGATGGTAAAATACAGCCTGACCGAAGCCGGGAATCTGCTGAGTCAGCAGACATTCGAATACCGAGCCATCAACCTGCCAGCCAGCCACGTCTATGTCGGCATAGTAAGAAGAAACCGAACCGGCCGGCGCCATCGGTGCGAACAGCGTCACACAGAGCATCGAGAGCCAGGATAAGGTAAACTTACATCGCTTTTTCATACTCTGGATATGGATTCCGTCGTCAACAAAGAGTTTATTGAGCACTTGATGGAAGCTCGTCTCCTGTATTGATCGGCCACGTGCCAGTAAACTTTACCGACAAACCGTTATCCAACAGTGCGGCCAAGGGCAACACTGACGAATCAACCAGCACAGGTATACCCGCCCCATGACAGTACAAACCCTGACTCTGACCCGGCCCGATGACTGGCATCTGCACTTGCGTGACGGCAAGGTATTAAGCCAATTGGTGGCACACACCGCCAACACGTTCCGCCGGGCCATTGTTATGCCCAACCTGAAACCGCCGGTCACGACGACGCAGGCAGCGCTCGCCTATCGCCAGCGTATTATCGACAGTCTGCCGGCCGGGCTTGATTTTGAGCCACTGATGACGCTCTATTTAACGGACACGCTGTCATCCGACGAGATTCGTCTGGCGCATGCTTCCGGCCATGTGCACGCCGTCAAGTATTACCCGGCTGGCGCCACCACCAACTCCGACAGCGGCATCACCGCCATCGAAAACGCGTTTCCGGCACTGGAAACCATGGTCGAACTGGGCATGCCTCTGCTTATTCACGGTGAAGTCACGGATAGCCATGTGGATATCTTCGACCGGGAGAAAGCTTTTATCGAGCAGACCCTGCTGCCACTGTGTGCACGATTCCCCACCCTTAAAATGGTTTTTGAGCATATCACCACAGCCGATGCGGCAGAGTTTGTTACCGGCGCCAGTGACAATGTGGCCGCCACCATTACGCCGCAGCATCTGTTATATAACCGCAATCACCTGTTGGTGGGCGGAGTCAGGCCGCACCTGTATTGTCTGCCGGTCCTTAAACGCAATACCCACCAGAGCGCCCTGGTTGCAGCAGCGACCAGTGGCAATAAAAAATTCTTTCTGGGCACCGATTCCGCGCCACACGCCCGGCCCGGCAAAGAGACTGCCTGTGGCTGCGCCGGTTGTTTCAGCGCCCATGCCGCACTGGAGCTGTACGCTGAAGCCTTCGATCAGGCCGGCGCACTGGACAAACTGGAGGCTTTTGCATCCTTTTATGGTCCGGATTTTTACGGTTTGCCGCGCAACACAGATACCATTACCCTGCACCGCGAAAGCTGGAATGTGCCGGCACACTATCCGTTTGATGACAGTACGCTGGTGCCGCTGCGTGCAGGAGAACAAATTCACTGGCGGATCAAAGGGGTCACTGCCTGATGTACGATTATGATGATGACGATGCCAGCGAAAGTATTATGGCATCCCGCTTTCGGGGTTATTTGCCGGTGGTGGTCGATATCGAATGCGGTGGTTTTAACGCCAGCACCGATGCCATTCTGGAAATAGCTGCCGTCATCCTGGGCATGGACGAAAAGTCCCAGCTGGATGTTGAGCAGACCTACTTTCACCGGGTTATTCCGTTTGAAGGCTCCAACATCGAGGACGCGGCACTGAAATTTACCGGCATTGACCCCTGGCATCCGCTGCGAGTGGCACGCGGCGAGCGGGACGTGTTTCAGGACCTGTTCAAGGTCATTCGCTCGGCGATGAAAGCCAATGGCTGCAAGCGCGCCATCCTGGTGGCACACAATGCGCATTTTGACCACGGTTTCATCAATGCTGCCGTTACCCGCCACGATCTCAAGCGCAACCCCTTCCACCCCTTCTCCAGCTTTGATACCGCCACCCTGAGCGGACTTGCCTATGGGCAGACGGTACTGGCCAGAGCCTGTGACGTTGCCGGCATTGCGTTTGACGGCAATGAGGCACATTCAGCGAAATACGATGCAGAGAAAACCGCGCAGTTATTCTGTGGCATTGTTAATAAATGGCAGAAACTCGGCGGCTGGCCGCTGCGCTAGTCAGCGGCACCGGGCAACACAGAGGGTGTGTGCCCGGTCAGTTCGATGCCCGGCCTGATGGAGTTCAGGCCGGGCCGTAGCATTACGCCTGGTCAGCAGGTGCTGCCGCGGCGGAGGCATCAATCATGGTTTTAAGTTCGCCCTTGTTGTGCAGGTCCGTGATGATGTCACAGCCACCGACCAGCTCGCCGTCAATCCAGAGCTGAGGAAATGTTGGCCAGTTGGCAACGATCGGCAGTGTGGAACGAATTTCCGGATTCGCCAGAATGTCGACGTAGGCAAAGCGCTGGCCGCAACCCATCAGACACTGCACAGCCTGAGCCGAGAACCCGCACTGCGGCTGATCCGGTGATCCTTTCATATAAAGAAGGATGTTGTTGGCGCTGATCTGGTCACGAATGGTCTGTTCAATGCTCGACTGTTCATTACTCATAATGGCATTACCTGTCCTGAAACTACGGTGGAATGTCGGGACCGCGTTGACTGTCATCGTTGACGAATATCAGGGCCCCGGGTTAATCGATGGCATATTCTACATGATTAGCGCCTGTTATCCGATAATTGCCCGCATCCTGTAAAGTAATATAAGATAGGGCGCTTGGTCAGAGGGTAGCAGACGCTGCCCTTTTTTAATTTTCGCCAGGTGTTGAGAGAATCAATTGACAACCCCAGCCTTGGCTCGTCGCCGGTTGCACGCAGCCGTGACCACGTTCCCCGGGAAACACGTACCGATATGGCAACAAGACATTTTTTGACCTTGCTGGATCTCAGTCCGGTCGAACTTCACGACATTATTCACCGTGCAATTGCGCTCAAAAAAAGTCCGGCCTTGCGCGAAGAGACTCTGAAGAACAAAACGCTGGCAATGATCTTCGAAAAATCATCGACCCGAACCCGTGTGTCGTTTGAAGTCGCCATGAATCAGCTCGGTGGCAGTGCGCTGTTTCTTTCCCCGTCTGACACCCAGCTGGGACGCGGCGAGAGCATCGAGGACAGCGCTAAAGTTCTGTCACGCATGGTCGATGTCATCACGATCAGGACCTTTGAACACGAAAAACTTGAGCTGTTCGCGCGCCACAGCAAAGTGCCGGTCATAAATTCATTGACAGATGACTTTCACCCCTGCCAATTACTTGCTGATATGCAAACGTTTTTTGAGCACAGAGGCGATATCGCCGGACACACGGTAGCCTGGGTGGGTGATGGCCACAACATGTGCCAGTCCTACATTAATGCCGCCCGCCAGTTCGATTTTGAACTGGTCATTGCCTGTCCTGAAGGCTTTGATCCTGAAGACAGGATACTGCAGGCAAACAAAGACCGGGTTCGTATTGTGCGAGATCCAGCCACCGCCGTTGCCGGCGCCAGCCTGGTGGCAACGGATGTCTGGGCCTCCATGGGCCAGGAAGAGGAGCGCAGACTGCGCATCCAGAAATTCACCGGCTACGAAGTCACACCGGAACTGATGTCACGGGCAAAATCCGACGCCCTGTTCATGCATTGCCTGCCTGCGCACCGCGGTGAAGAAGTCAGTGCAAAAGTGCTTGATGCTGAAGAAAGCGTCGTCTGGGATGAAGCTGAAAACCGACTGCATGCACAAAAAGCGTTACTTGAGTTCTTATGCGCAACAAGCTGAAAATAAAATAGTTATTTCAGGTTTGCTGCGTAAAATACATAGTTACCGGAATACAATCGAGCCATGAACAGCTGGACTCAAGGGTTTTTTGATCAAGGATTAGCAGTCATCGCTCTGTCTGTGGCGGCAATCGCACTGCTATTGATATGGCGCTCTGGCTGGCGCCCGGCTGCACTGGAACAGCAGCGTCAGCGAGCCCGGCTAAATGATCAGTCTATGCGCATTCTGTCCAGCGCAGTAGAGCAAAGCCAGAGCGGCGTCATTATCGCCGATTGCTCTGGCGTCATTGAGTACGTTAACCCGCGCTACACTCAAATCACCGGCTACAGCAAAGATGACGCCGTCGGTCGGGTGGCCGAACTGATCAATAATGAAGAATTGACCGATGTTAATAACATCAGCCTGCAGGAGGCACTGTTGCTGGGCGTACGCTGGGAAACCTTCATGGTCAGCAAGCGCAGGAACAGCGAACATTTCTGGCAACAGGTGACGGTATCTCCCATTCTGGACGATCTGGGCGCCCTCACCCATATTGTACTCAATATAGAAGACATCAGTGATCGCGTCGAAACCCAGGCACAAATGGAAAAGCTGGCGTTTTATGATGCGTTGACCGGACTGGAGAATCGCCGCCTGTTCCGGGATCGCCTGGAACAGGGGCTGAAACATGTGCGCCGCAGCAAGCAGGCAATGGCGCTGCTGTTTCTTGACCTTGATCAATTCAAGCGCATCAATGACACGCTGGGCCATGACGCCGGTGACGAACTCCTGTGCACGGTGGCGCAACGCCTGCGCGCATGTGTGCGGGAAGAGGATATCGTCGCCCGGCTCGGAGGTGACGAGTTCACCATTTTGCTGTCCAACATTGCCAGCGCCGATGACGCGGGCCTGGTTGCCCGCAAAATTCTGAAATCGCTGCTGGACCCGGTTACGCTAAGCACACAGGAAGTGACCGTCAGCTGCAGCATCGGCATCACGGTAGCGCCGGAAGACAGCCTGAATGCCAGTGTCCTGATGCGTAATGCAGATCTGGCCATGTACCGCGCCAAAGATCAGGGCCGCAATAACTTTCAGTACTTTACCGACGATATGAATATCGAGTCGCTGGCCCGTATGTCGCTGGAGAATGAACTACGCATAGCAATCACCAACGAAGATTTTGTGGTGCATTTTCAGCCCCAGATGGATCTTTCCCAGGCACGCGTGTGTGGTTATGAAGCACTGGTGCGCTGGCGTCATGAACAGGTTGATGTCATTCCTCCTGACCGCTTTATTCCGGTCGCTGAAGAAACCGGCCTGATCATTCAATTGGGCGAAATCGTACTTCGGCAGGCCTGTTTGCAGATGAAAGCGCTGCAGAGTTCCGGTATCAGTGACCAGTCGGTCGCCGTCAATCTGTCTGCGCGTCAGTTTCGCGACCGAAATCTTGTTCCCATGGTCCGCAGGATCCTGAGTGAGACCGGACTGGCGCCGCGCTGGCTGGAACTGGAAATAACCGAAAGCATGTTGATGGACAATATTGAGCAGGCCATCAGTATTCTGACCGAACTCAAGTCCATCGGAGTGGCCATCGCCATTGATGATTTTGGCACCGGTTATTCATCACTGAGCTACCTCACGCAACTGCCTGTGGACAAGCTCAAGGTAGACCGCTCTTTTGTCAACAAACTGCCTGATTGCCCACGCCACACGGCCATTACCACGGCCATCATCGCAATGGCGCAACGGCTGAATCTGCAGGTGGTTGCTGAAGGCGTCGAAACTGAACCACAGGCCAGTTTCCTGTCCAGCCACCAATGTAATATCCAGCAGGGCTACCTGTTCTGTCATCCCGTCAGTGCCGCCGAGCTACCGGCACAAATGATACGCATGAAAAGCCATCTTGCGTCGGTGACCTACCCCCAGGCGACGCCGACGGCGATCACGCATTGATTGCCAGACTGGCCAACTGTCATAATTCCTGACTGGCGATCGGTTACACTAGCGTCGATACTGCGCTCCAACCCGACTACTATATATAGTGGTCAAAATACCTCGATACACACATCTTATCCACAAGCTATCCACACAAAAAGGGCTTGCAATCCACTCCATAGCGCACTATCTTGTGCCTTGTCCGCAAAAACCATCTATATATTGTATTTCCACGGCGCTCGCACGGGATTAATGACAACATCATGGAGAATCCGATGCAAACCAGTACACCCAGTTATGGCAGCAGCTCTGCCAATCCCCGCTCCGGCACCCGCAAGAATGAGGATTTGCCCGCTACCGCTCCTGGTCAGCTGCGCGTCATCAAGCGTAATGGCGCGGTTGTTACATACGACGAATCCAAAGTCATAGTTGCCATTACCAAGGCCTATCTCGCGGTAGAAGGCGGTACTGCTGCCGCGTCCTCACGTGTACACGAAACCGTGGGTAAAATGGCGAAGCAGATCACTGTCATCTTCAAGCGTCGCATGCCATCCGGTGGCTCAATTCACATCGAAGAAATTCAGGACCAGGTAGAACTGGCGCTGATGCGTACCGGCGAGCACAAGGTTGCCCGCTCATATGTACTGTATCGCGCCGAACACGCGCGTGTACGCGACCAGCAGCGTGCACGTGAAAGTGAAACCGAATCCACCATCCAGGTAACCTTTGCCGACGGCACTCAGGGACCTCTGGACAATGCCCGCCTGCGCACAGTCATCGACGAAGCCTGCGCCGGTCTTGAAGGCGTCTCCAGTGATGACATCTACCAGGAAACGCTGAAGAACCTGTACCCCGGTGTGAAGATGGATGATGTGCGCACATCGGCCGTCATGACCGCACGCACCATGGTGGAAAAGGACCCGAATTACTCCTACGTGACAGCCCGCCTGCTGCTCGATACCCTGCGCTCTGAAGCACTGGGTTTCCTCGGGGTGGCAGACAGTGCCACACAAAGCGAAATGAACTACCGTTACCCCAGTGTTCTGCGTCCTTATATCGAACAGGGTGTCGAGCTGGGCCTGCTGTCTCCGCACCTGCTGGAGTATGACCTGGATGTTCTGGGCGAGGCGCTGAAAGCCGAACGTGATACCCAGTTCACCTATCTTGGCCTGCAGACCCTGTACGACCGTTACTTCATTCACAGCAATGGTGTGCGCTTTGAGCTGCCGCAGATTTTTTACATGCGTGTTGCCATGGGCCTTGCCAGCAATGAAGCTGACCGTGAAGCGCGGGCCATCGAATTTTACAACCTGATATCCAGCTTTGATTACATGGTGTCCACGCCGCAGCTGTTCAACTCTGGCACCTTGCGACCACAGCTGTCGTCCTGCTTCCTGACCACCGTGCCAGACGATCTGCACGGTATCTACGGCGCCATTAAAGACAATGCCATGCTGTCCAAGTGGGCTGGTGGCCTGGGCAATGACTGGACGCCGGTACGGGCGCTGGGCGCACATATTAAAGGCACCAACGGTTCATCCCAGGGTATCGTTCCCTTCCTCAAAGTGGTCAACGACACCGCTGTCGCAGTCAACCAGGGTGGCAAGCGCAAAGGCGCTGTCTGCGCCTACCTGGAAACCTGGCACCTGGACATCGAGGAATTCCTGGAATTGCGCAAGAATACCGGTGACGATCGTCGCCGTACCCACGACATGAACACCGCGAACTGGATTCCCGACCTGTTCATGAAACGGGTATTTGAGGACGGCGACTGGACACTGTTCTCTCCCAACAATGTACCCGACCTGCATGACCTGCATGGCATGGCATTTGAGCACGCGTATGAAGAGTACGAGCGCAAAGCCGCCGCCGGCCAGGTGGAAATCTACAAAACCGTGCGTGCCAAGGACCTGTGGCGCAAGATGCTGTCCATGCTGTTCGAAACCGGCCATCCGTGGATCACCTTCAAGGATGCCTGTAATGTTCGCTCACCACAGCAGCATGTCGGCACCATCCATTCCTCCAACCTGTGTACAGAAATCACCCTGAACACCAGCGAGGAAGAGATTGCAGTCTGTAACCTGGGCTCGGTGAACATGGTTAATCACGTCACTGAAACCGGACTCGACACCGACAAACTGCAGCGCACAATCAAGACTGCGGTGCGTATGCTGGATAACGTTATTGATATCAATTACTACTCGGTGCCGCAGGCGGAAAACTCAAACCTGAAACACCGCCCGATCGGCATGGGCATCATGGGCTTCCAGGATGCTCTGTACACTCAGCGTATTCCCTATGCCTCAGACGACGCAGTGACGTTTGCTGATCGTGCCATGGAGGTCATCAGCTATTACGCCATCAAGGCCTCAACCGATCTGGCCGAGGAACGTGGCCCGTACCAGACCTACAAGGGTTCACTGTGGGATCAGGGCATTCTGCCGATTGACTCACTGAAGATGCTGCAGGAAGTGCGGGGTGAAAAATACCTCGATGTCGACATGACCCAAACCCAGGACTGGGACAGCCTGCGTCAGCGTATTGCCCAGACCGGCATGCGTAACTCCAATGTGCTGGCCATTGCGCCGACAGCGACCATCGCCAACATTTCCGGTGTATCGCAGTCCATAGAGCCGACGTATCAGAACCTGTATGTCAAATCCAACCTGTCCGGTGAATTTACCGTCGTCAATCCCTACCTGGTGCGCGACCTGAAAGCACTGGAACTGTGGGACAACGTCATGGTCAACGACCTGAAGTACTATGACGGCAGCCTGCAACAGATCGATCGTATTCCACAACACATCAAGGATCTGTACGCGACTGCATTCGAAATCGAACCACGCTGGCTGGTGGATGCTGCCAGCCGTCGCCAGAAATGGATTGACCAGGCCCAGTCACTGAACCTGTACATTTCTGGCGCGAATGGCAAGAAGCTGGATGTGACCTACCGCATGGCATGGCTGCGCGGTCTGAAAACAACCTATTACCTGCGCTCTTTGGCTGCCACCAGCACCGAGAAATCCACGGTGGCGGGCAGCAAGTTGAATGCAGTATCCAGTGGCCCGGCGCCGGTGCCACAAGCCTGCTCGATTGACGACCCTGACTGCGAAGCATGTCAGTGAAACTTAATACTATCAGGGGATTACAATGATATCTTGGGATGAGTTCCACGACGACCCGACACTGGATGCTGAAGCAAGCAGTGGCGGCCGGACCGCTCCGCCACAAAAAGCGAGCCACAGTACGGCTCCTTCTGGTGCAGTGGCGCAACCGATGCAGGCAGAAGCATCATCTGCGTCGCTGCGGGGACCGGATTCTGCCAATAACGGTGCCACACTGGGATCTGCGCAGACTGCCATGGCAGCGCAAGCTGCGCAGGCGGAAGCAGCCAAAGCAGAAAAAAGTTACAACGAAGCTGTCGCTGCAGCCCAGAGCGACTATGCCGCGGAACCCTCCGTCAGCCGCAATGCACCTGAAGCGGCTGCTGAGGAGGTGAACAACCAGATCATGCAGCAGGCCGCCAGCCAGCTGGAAGACCTGGATATCGAAGTGGCTCAGCAGGAAGTCGGGGAATGGACCGAGCGTGTGACGGTAGACGACAAACGCATGATCAATTGCCGCGCCGACCTGAACCAGCTCGTGCCCTTCAAATATGACTGGGCCTGGCAGAAGTATCTGGATGGGTGTGCAAATCACTGGATGCCGCAGGAAGTCAACATGAATGCGGACATCGCCTTATGGAAAAGTGCCAATGGCCTGACGCCTGATGAACGCCTTATCGTCAAGCGCAACCTGGGTTTCTTCTCCACGGCTGACTCTCTGGTTGCCAACAACCTGGTATTGGCATTGTACCGACTGATCACCAACCCCGAATGTCGGCAGTACATTCTGCGGCAGGCGTTTGAAGAAGCCATTCATACCCACGCCTATCAGTACTGTATTGAGTCTCTGGGCATGGATGAAGGCGAAATCTTCAACATGTATCACGAGATCCCTTCAGTGGCGAAAAAAGCGTCCTGGGGCCTGAAGTACACCAAGGAACTGAATGACCCCAACTTCGACACCGGGACACCGGAAACCGACAAGGCTTTGTTGAAGAACCTGATCGCGTTTTATTGCTGTCTGGAAGGTATCTTCTTCTATTGCGGCTTTACCCAGATTCTGTCCATGGGTCGGCGCAATAAAATGACCGGCACCTCGGAACAGTTCCAGTACATTCTGCGTGACGAGTCCATGCATCTGAATTTCGGTATCGATACCATCAACCAGATCAAGATCGAGAATCCGCATTTGTGGGACGACGCCATGAAGCGTGAAGCCACACAGATGATTCTGCAGGCCACCCAGCTTGAAATTGAATACGCTCGCGATACCATGCCGCGCGGTGTGCTGGGCATGAATGCAGTGATGATGGAGGAATACCTGCAATTCATCGCCAATCGTCGCCTGGTGCAGATCGGATTGCCCGAACAGTTCAAGGGTGTGAAGAATCCATTCCCGTGGATGTCGGAAATCATGGACCTGCGCAAAGAGAAAAATTTCTTTGAAACGCGCGTGATTGAGTATCAAACCGGTGGTGCCCTGACCTGGGATTAAGACTTGGAATTAAGACCTGAGACTAATTCCTGAGACCAGGACCCAGGATTGACTCCCTGTCCATCACAAACAGCACAGTGTTGCTGATATGCCCGGAGCGGTTTCCCATGACAACCGGAGCTATACTGCTGGCGGCTGGCTTCAGCCGCCGCTTTGGCAGTATCAAGCTGACTGCAATGTTGCCTGGCAACACCACGGTACTGGCAAGCACGAGCCGTTTATTGCAGAACAACGTCGATGAACTGATCGTGGTGACACGCCCGGCGTTGTTTGACGCTGAAGTTTTTGCCAGCACCGACATCCCAGAACAGCAGATCGTATTGTGCCCGGACGCCGAGCTGGGTATGGGCCACAGTCTTGCCTGCGGTATCCGCGCCCTGCCTGCGCACTGGGATGCCTGTCTGGTTTGTCTGGCCGACATGCCATTCATCAAACCATCGACTTTGCAGCAGATCTGCAGTCGGGCCGACAGAAGCCGTATCGTCATTCCTGCCTACCAGGGCCAACGAGGCCATCCAGTCTGTTTCGGACGCGACTTTTTTACTGAACTGGCGCAAAGCCAGGGTGATACCGGTGGCCGTGACGTGATAAAAAGCCATCCGGAGCAACTTGACCTGCTGGAGATGGATGATGCGGGTATCCTGCAGGATATTGATACTCCGGAAGACTTGCCAGCTTGCCAGTAGAACGTGGCTTACCTAGAATGGGCAATCGATGCACGCACCGCATTCTGCGGTGTGCCTTAGACAGGACCTGATCGTGTGACCCGTATCAATTCGCTACCGCTTGTCAGCCTGCTATTTGTTAATCTGCTGTGCGCGCTGATCCTGACCACAACCAGTTCCATTGCCGGGGCACAGGGCACCTCGTCCGTCACTTCCCAAACCTCAAGCAATGCCAGCCAGACCGGTCAGACGCCATCATCAGGCATCCAGGCGAGCATGGAAAATCCACGCAACCCGCTGGTGCTGATCGATACCAGTCAAGGTGAAATTTACATCGAACTGTTGCCCGAGGCCGCGCCGCTGAACGTGCAGCGCTTTCTTGATCTGGCGGAGGCACAATTGCCAGTGCCAGGCGTTAATGGCGGCCCGGACGGCCCACGCAATTATTATGACGGCCTGACATTCCACCGTGTCATCAGCAATACACTGATACAGGCCGGAGCGCCTGAACGCGCCAACCGGCAACGACCGGCACAAACGGTGCCTGACGAGATTAATGCCCGGGGCCTGGGTCTGGAACAGCAAAGCGTACTTGATGCCAGCGGCAAACCTCACCCCTGGCTCAACATCGGCGGCGCAGACGACTTCAAACAAACGGTGCTGGAGCCACTCTACCGTGAGATGGGTATCCGCAATGACAACGACCTGCTGACCAGACAGGGTGATGTCCTCCAGCGCCTGCAAAGCATGAACCTGTTGCAGCTACATGAACTCATGGGTTATCGCTATGACGGCCGTTTGCCATCACGTCGCCCCGGTCGCGGCAGTGTCATCATGGTCAACCGGGGCCCCGGCAGCAACGACGGTGAGTTTTTTATTGCCCTGGACAATACACCGTGGTTGACCGGCACCAGTACGGTTATTGGCCGGGTGGCATCAGGCATGCCCGTGGTCGAGCAGATAAGTCGCAATGCCGCTGCCAGTACCCGTATCTATCGGATCAGACAGACCAACCGTCCATCAGGAGAGTGACCCCGTGGCCAGAACTGCCCGTAAAAAACCAACAAAAAAAAGCAGACGCAACGTTAAACCTGTCAGTGTCATGGCCTTGTGCGTAACAGCAGGCTTTTTCCTCGGTTTCGGACTGGGGGCGCTGATGGATAATCTGTTGCTGATTATTGCGCTGGGGCTCATCGCCGGCGCAGCAACCGGCTACTATTTCGATAAAAAGAACAATATTCCCTACACACGCCGTAACCACTGAGCGCCTGTGCTGCGGGCCTCAGGCTGAAGCGGGTAACTGCAGGCGCTCGGGGAAAATATCACGGCTGAAAGGCGGCAATGACGCCAGGATCGATTTACCATAAAACTTACTGATCACGCGTTCATCAAACAGCGTGATACGTCCGGTGTCGGTTTCACTGCGCAGCAAACGCCCGCTGGCCTGCACCAGGCGAAACGCTGCTTCGGGTACTGACAAGGTCATAAAAGGGTTTCTTCCCTGCTGCTCCAACCACTGCGCCAACGTGGCTTCAATGGGGTCATTGGGCACAGCAAACGGTATCTTGGCAATCAGCACATGCTCACAGTATTTGCCGGGCAAATCCACGCCTTCAGCAAAACTCGCCAGACCAAAAATGACACTGGGCTCACCCTGGTCAATACGCTTGCGATGAAATGTTATTAATTGCGCCTTCTGGTAGTCGTCCTGGCACAGAATGATCCGTCGCCACTCATCATCCAACCCTTCCAGTACGTCCTGCATCTGCCGACGTGAACTGAACAACATCAAAGACGCTTCCCGCTTGTCCAGCAGTTGCGGCAACAGAGCAATAATCGCTGCGGTATGTGCCCGGCTGTCTGATGGGTCGCAGCCCAGCCTGGGCACAATCAGCGTGGCCGCGTTGGCATAATCAAACGGGCTGCTGATACGGTGATAGACAGTGCGCTCGGGCAACCCGGCACGCATGGCAAGCACATCAAATTTTTCCAGTGCCGACAGGGTGGCCGATGTCAGCACTGCGCCGGCGCAACGTTGCCACAAATGCTCCGTCAAGGTCTGCGCTGCCAACACCGGACTGCAACTGAGCACGATATCGTGAGTGTCCCCCTGCTCCAGCTGACTCAACCACCGTGCTGACGGCGCCTGGTCAGCGACATCCTGGCTGGCAAACGCATGCCAGAGCTTTTCGCCGGCTTCCGAACGGCTCGCCATGCTGCCCAACAGCGGAAACCATTGCTCCGCATGCTGGCGACCGGGCAATGAATCAGCCTCCTCCATTTGCCGACGCAGAACCACACAGATTTCTTTTAGTCCTCGCGTCAACCGGTAGAACCGGGAGGCAAGCTGAACTGCCTGCTCGCGCAATTCTGACGGTACCACGCCCAGTTCAAACGTCATCGCCTCACCACTCTCCGCCCGGCCATGGCTGGAGCGTGCGCCTTTGTTTGCATCACGCTGTGCATCCGCCTGCAGCATCGGTTCAAGCAATAACAGTGTTGAACCCAGTTGTTCGGCGAGCTGCCTGAACAGGGGTTTGATCTCGGCCTGTTCACGGGCGATAACCCCGTTGTCATTAAGCACCGTATCAGCTGCCAGCCGAGCAACCGTTTTTGCACTGGTCTCCAACCACTGTATGGTCGCCCGCAGGCGGGTGGATGAGGAAAAATGCTGATTGGTCTTGGCAGGCAGGTGATGCGCTTCGTCAAATATATAAATGGTGTCCTCGGGCGCTGGCAGAATGGCACCACCACCCAGCGCCAGGTCAACCAGAACCAGATCATGATTGGCTACAACACAATCAACTTTCTGTACCTGTTCACGCGCCTGGTAGAAGAAACATCGACTGTAATTACTGCACTTCTGTCCCGAGCACTGCCCTGCCTCCACTGTGACTGGGGCCCAGTCAGAGTCCCGTAGCACGCCGTCCCAGTCATCACGATCTCCATGCCACTCACCGCGACTGATCTTGTCCAGCATGGTTTCATACAGCGCTCTGTCGTCAGGCGTCTGTGTGCTCAACTGCGCGACATCTTCACCGAACAGAGCCAGCATGGCGTTTTCACTGTCATTGCCCTGCAATATCTGATCGAGTCGTGACAGACACAGGTAGCGTCCTCGCCCCTTGGCCAGGGTATAACTAAAGCTGAGACCACTGTGCTTGGCGATATCCGGCAGGTCTCGCAATGTGACCTGTTCCTGCAGCGCGACCGTCGCCGTGGCCAGCACCACTTTTTTCCCCAGATGTTTTGCCAACGGCAATATGCCCAGGATATACGCCAGCGTTTTTCCGGTGCCGGTGCCCGCTTCAATGACACAAACAGGACCAGCGCCGACGCCACCGTCTTCATCTGAAGCGTTTTCAGTCGCCTCCTCAGACTCAATCACCGAGAGCGCACGAGCAATTTCGGCTATCATCAACCGTTGACCATAGCGTGGCCGCAGGGACTTGCTGGACAGAATCTGCTTGTAAGCCTGTTGAATTTCTTCTTTAATCGGGTCGGGGAGCATAAAACTGACCTGGTGCCTGCTGTGTATGTGCGGGGTGACCGTTTTGAATGTGAGTTGAATGTGGGTTGAACGCAAGTTAAAAGTAGATAATTACCGTTGAAACCAGAGACTGGCGAAAAAACCTCTGCTGTGATTATAGCACCTGTCTGCTATTATACGTGGCCGAGTAGGGAGAGCAGTGACATATGACATCGTCGACAACACCGGAAACCACCGAAACCGTGACGCAGAGCGCTTCGCCGACCGCATCAGAACCCCAGCAGACAGACGCAGACCAGGTAGCAGAGCCGCAGGTCGAAGCCTCAGGCGAGTCTCACCTCCCGACTGATGCCGAAAAACCTGTTGCCGGCGACACTGCAGAGCCCAAACCAGAGGTGGCAAAACTGTCGGAGAAGGAAAAATTACAGAAAGCTGCATCGGTAACGTCCTATAAGGATTTACCGACCCTGTTGTCATTGCAGAAGCGCCTGCAACGACTCATGGCCCCGGCTGACGAAACCAGCGCCGAATCTGCCCACGAATCCGCAGAGCCGACTCCGGAAAACTCTGCCCAGGCCGTGACCGAAACGCCGCCTGCCGCGGATGCTCATACCCCAAATACCGATAAAGAGCTGGTTGCCATCGCAGCACAGTTGCAGGCGCTGATTGACGAACATCAACAGTGGCAGGAAAAGCTTGGTAAAGAAGTCGAGCAATCCATCGTCACCATGACCGCCTATATTGCCGACGGACGTGTACGCGAAACACAAAGTCTGTGGGATCGAAGCCAGAATTCCATCAAGCGTCTCAATCCCGACGAGCAGGAACGCCTGCAGGCACAACTTGCACCTCTGAAACTGGAATTGAACAAGCTGCTGGACTGGAAAAAATTTGCATCGTCAGAAAAGAAAAAAGAACTGATCGACAAGATGCAGGCGCTGACCACTGATGACACGGCACCGGCACAGAAAGCAAAGCTCATTCGCGCCCTGCAGGACGAATGGAAGCTGCTCGGACATTCAGACGACAATGATGATCTCTGGACACGCTTCAGTGACCTTGCCAAAGTCGCGTTCGAACCCTGCAAAGTCTACTTCAAAGAGCGCAAGGAAAAGCAGGCCGCTAATCTGATTGCCCGTAACAATATCTGCGAGCAGCTGGAAGCCTATGCCGGGACCATGGATCCAGAAGCAGTCAACCTGGCCGAGGTCTCCAAACTGGAAAATCAGGCACGCGAAGACTGGAAAAAATATGCACCTGTCGCGCAGGCGAAAATCAAAAATTTGCAAAAGCGTTTTAATACAGTGCTCAGCGACCTGCGCCAGAAGAAACGTCAGGCCTTGCAGGCACACAACGCACAGAAACAGGCATTGATTGACCAGGCACGGGCATTGCTGGAGCAGGAAGACCTCGCCGCGGCCATTCAGCAGGCAAAAACCCTGCAGCAGGACTGGAAAGCCCTGGGCGCCGGCTCATTCAAAGATGACCGTAAACTGTGGACTGACTTTCGGGCAGCCTGCGATGCCCTGTTTGCTCGCCGCGATGCCGTCAGCAAGGAACAAAAACAGCAACAACGCCAGGTCTCAAATGCAGCGCGCGACACGCTCAGAAAAATTGCCGCGCTGCTCAGCCTGAGTGATGAAGACTTCAGCCAGTCGCGTGGCCAGTACAACGCGCTGGTACAGGCGTTTCGTGCGGCGCTGACACCGGACATGAAAGCCGAACGCAAGAGCCTGCAGGATCAGTTCAATCAATTGAGCCGAAAGTATGAAGCCAGACTTCGCACAACCCCGGACAAAAAAGAACTGCAACTGATGCAGCAGGTTCAGGCCAAAGCAGACCTTTGCCAGGCACACGAAGAGACGCTGCTGGCGGATAACGTACCAGAGGTGACGGCGGATGCACTGGAAGCGGCCTGGTCCGAGCTTGATCGTATCAGCAGCGCGGATATTGAAAAGGCTATGAAAAAACGCTTCACGCAGTTGCTACAACACCTGACCAAACCAGCAGACTGGCCCGCCATGGTAGACAAACAGGAAACCAGAGCGCGTGAGTTATGCGTGGCCGCCGAAATCATGAGCGGTGTAGACACCCCCGCCGCTGATAAAGCGATCCGCATGCAGCAGCAACTGAATCAACTGCAACGTGGACTGGGCCGAATGCCGCAGACACAGAAAGACAAACTGCAACAGATGCAACAAACAGAGATGGAGTTCCTGTGCCTCGGACCATTGTTGCCGCTGACGCGAAGCACCTTGCAGAACCGGTTGCAGCACATACGTCAGAAAATCTGAGTGGACTGACGCCTACTCCTGTTTGTTGTCGGAAAAACGGCTGAGCACAGGATTGGCATACATCAGTCGCACCTGATTCTGTACACCGACTGGCATGGCGGCCAGGCGAGCATTGAATTTTGCCAGTGTCGCCGGATCTGGTCGCAGATTCAGCAAGGCCTGCCGACCTTCCTCAGTCAGCGCCGGCACTAACTCAGGAGACGTTTCCTGCAATTGTTGCAATGCCAGCAGATTGGTCTGCTGAAGCAGGTAGTTGTTAATGATCTGATGGTCAATCTGCGCTGCAATCGCTTCATCATTCATGGCAGCATCCAGCGACAGCTCGTCACCAAACGCGACGTGAACATGCCCTTTAAATCCCACCATCCCAGCGACGATGCTGTTAATGTCACTCTGTTCATCTTTCTGATATGAGCCCGTGCTCAGTTTCTGATGCAGTTCATCACCTTTAAGCCCATCACAGGGATCGAATTCATAGGAAATCGATACCGGCACTATATGCAGCGCATTGAGTGCGTCACCCAGTGACTCCGGCCGGCGCGCCATACCCAGCATCTTCAGCAGCGCGGTATCGGTTCGATCAATACCATTTTTAGCTCTGCCCTCGCGCTGGGCAATCCAGACATTACGATTGATATCAACGCAATGATGAATGTACTCCGACAACTGTTTGGATGATTTCAGCAGATCACGCCCTTTTAGCGAGCGCCTGACAATAAAGCTTTTGTTGAGCCGCATCAGGTCGGTGACAAACGGTCGTTTGAGCAGGTTGTCACCGATGGCAATATACAGCGTGTCGAAACCAGCGTGATACAACATGTAATTAACAAATGCCGGATCCATGGCAATGTCGCGATGATTGCTGACAAACAAATAGGATCTGTCGTGGCTGAGATTCTCCAGACCACTATTGGTCAGCCGCGAGGTCGTGCGCTCAATCATCTGATCCATGTAACCGGCAATGACATCCTGCATGGACTTGACGTTGTTGACGTCTTTCAATTGTGCCGCCAGCCGGCGTCGGGTCAACTCAGTCAGCAATCCCGGTAGCCAACGATACAGGCGTGGATGACTGAAGCTGGCAATACTGCGGATAAAATCGCGGTCCTGCAACAACGCATCCAAAACCGGGCGAATCTCTTCGTCATGGTATGGTCTGATATCCTTGAATGGGTCCATATTCAGTTAACCGCCTGGGTGGATTAATAGAGTCGCCTGAGCGAGTGCGTTGAGCAAATGGCCTGAATGACTGACCTGCCTGAATGGCCTGATCGAGTGGCGTGTCGGTATGACCTGTCCGAGCGAGCTGCATAAAATGCGCGCGATTCTAACCATTTTCATCAAAGCTGGCAAACCTCGTCCCGCCATTGCTGCAGATCCTGCAACAAGCGCGACTGAACCTTAGCGGAAGAAGTTTGCTCCAGGTCAGCCAGTGCGTTATCAAAACTTGCCAGGTCGGGACCGGCACCCGGAATATCGGCGCTGCGGGTCAACCGTTGCTGGCAGAACTGCCGCCATCTAAGCTGCTCAGTTGATGATAATGATGGCGGGAAATTTCGCGCCCGGTAGCGAAACAACATTTCGGGCAGACGCGCATCATTGAACTGCGATGCCAACTGCCCGGACTCATCTGCCAGTTGCTGCGCACTCATTTCGCGCACCTTTGCCATCAACCTTTTGTCGGACGCGCTGAAAAAACCGCCCGCGTACAACATAAAATCCGGGTCCACAGGCGCGACAAACCCGGGGCGATCAGCGAATGCCTCAACCACTTTTTTGATAAAGTCGGGATGCGCCTGAATCGCCTGCCAGTGCGCCCGTGACTGCTCCATGTCAATCTGCAGCTGCTGCCCCCGTTCCGCCTCCAACGCGGCCGGAGATGCAATCATCGGGCTGCGATTGCTGTGAAGCACCTTGACGGGCAGGCGCTGCTGATCGTCTGCCATTTCCGCGCGGGGACGAAACAGACTTTCACGCAACTGTTGCGCCGTCATTTGCAGCCAGGGCGCGGGATCAACCCTGAGGTCATACAACAGCACACCATTACTATCAACCGGATGCGCGGCCAGTGGCATGGTCAATGCCAGACAACCCAGCCGCGCCGGATACATTGACGACACATGCAAAACCGGCGTATGTGCCGCCACGTCCAGCAACTCATTAACCCGGTGTTTGCTGCGCAAGCCGAAAGCATAGTCAAACAGACGCGGTTGCTGAAGCTTAACCAACTTCGCCATGGCAATGGTTGCGCGAACATCCGACAGCGCATCGTGGGCATCCTGATGGGCAATGTCATTGGCAGCACTGAGTTCTTCCAGTCGAAATGACACACTGCCATCTTCTTTCTTCGGCCAGACAATTCCGTCCGGGCGCAATGCGTAACACAACCGAAGGACATCAATCATATCCCAGCGCGAATTGCCGTTTTTCCATTCTCGCTCGTAGGCGTCATAAAAATTCCGATACAACAACTGCCGTGTCAGCTCATCGTCAAAGCGAATGCTGTTGTAACCAGCGACACAGGTATTTGCTTGTGCGAACTGCGCGTGGATCTGACGAATAAACTCGGCTTCGGGCAGGCCGCGCTGACGCGCAATCTGCGGTGTAATACCGGTGATCAGGCACGCCTGAGGATGCGGCAACATATCCACGGACGGCTGACAATAAATCACCAGCGGCGCATCGATTTCATTCAGCTCCATATCGGTACGGATACCGGCGAACTGGGACGCCCGATCGCGCCTGGCATCTGCACCAAAGGCTTCGTAGTCGTGCCAGTAAATAGTTGCCGCCCTGCCCTCGTTTGCCATGTTGTCACCCATCACATCAGTTTCGCCTGCACTCGTTTGGCAAAGACTATAACACAGACAAAATTTGCCTCGGCAGTCGGCGACTGCCGCCCAGATGGTGTACTATCTGCAGCATCTGTTAAAGCCCAACCAAAGGATCAGCCTTATGCGTTTTCCCGGAGCCCATGTATTGAGCGTATCTCAATTCGAACGCAGCGACGTCGAGCGGATTTTTGAGGTTGCCGACAGTATGAGACCTTACGCCCACCGGGAACGCATGACCAAGGTGCTTGATGGCGCCATCATGGGCAATATGTTTTTTGAGCCCAGCACCCGCACCCGTGTCAGCTTTGGCTGCGCCTTTAATCTGCTCGGTGGCGAAGTACGCGAAACCACGGACATCAAGGCCAGCTCGCTGACAAAAGGCGAGTCCCTGTATGACACCGGTCGGGTCATGAGTGGTTACAGCGACATCATTGTCATGCGTCACCCGCAGGCAGGGTCAGTGGCAGAGTTTGCCAAGGCCAGTCGGGTGCCGGTCCTCAATGCCGGCGACGGACCCAATGAACATCCCAGTCAGGCATTGCTGGACCTATACACGATCAAAAAAGAACTGAAGTCGCGGCAGCAAAATATTGACGGCATGCATATCGCCATGATCGGTGACCTGAAGCATGGTCGCACTGTGCATTCGCTCTCCAGGCTTGTCAGCCTGTACTCAAAGGTAAAGTTCACTCTGATATCCCCCAGAGAACTCGCCATGCCGGAAGCCATTGTTGAAGACCTGCGCACCCGTGGTCATCAGGTGGTGGAAACTGAAGACATGGAATCGGGTCTGATCAGCAATGACATTGTTTACCTGACCCGGATACAGGAAGAGCGTTTTGCCAGCAAACCTGAGGCCGATCTGTACCGGGGCCGCTTCCGCCTGAATCAGTCTATCTACACGCAATATTGCCAGCCCAACACCGTTATTATGCACCCGTTGCCCCGCGACTCACGCGAAGAGGCCAACGAGCTCGACAATGACCTGAACCAGCACCCCAGTCTGGCGATTTTCCGTCAGACTGACAACGGTGTGCTGGTGCGTATGGCATTGTTCGCCCTGACGCTGGATGTGTGCGAACAGGTCGACAAATCATCACGCGAAGTTAACTGGTATACAGAACGTCGTTTCTGAACACGGTCCAATTATCGCGGCACAACAAGCAGGAGCCGGAAAATGCAACTCAAGGATATGTTAACCGCCATGGTGACGCTGGAAGGCTCTGATCTTTTCCTCACCGCCGATGCGGCACCGATGATCAAGATGTTCGGGCAATTAAAGGCGCTTGATGACCATGTCATGAGTAACCGAGACGTAGAGTCGGCGGCGTTCTCTCTTATGTCTACTGACCAGCGCAAGCACTTTGACCTCGAACCAGAGCTCAATCTGGCCATCAGCGAGCCTGGCATCGGCCGCTTTCGTGTCAATATTTACCGCCAGCGTGGTCAACTGGCCATGGTTATCAGGCATGTCAAAACCGAGATTCCACAGCCCAAGACACTGGGCCTGCCTGATACTCTGAAACAATTGATGGCGGAGAAACGTGGTCTGGTGTTGTTTGTCGGTGCTACCGGTTCAGGCAAGTCCACGTCATTGGCAGCGCTGATTGACTACCGCAATCAGACCTCCGACGGTCATATCATTACCATCGAAGACCCGATTGAGTTTATACACCCTCATAAAAAATCCATTGTCAGCCAGCGCGAAGTTGGCCTGGACACAACAAGTTATGAGGCGGCCCTGAAAAACACGCTGCGTCAGGCACCTGATGTCATTCTGATTGGGGAAATTCGCAGCCGTGAAACCATGGAGCATGCCCTGGCATTTGCCGAAACCGGTCACCTGTGTGTTTCCACACTGCATGCCAATAACGCCAACCAGGCCTTGGACCGCATTATCAATTTTTTCCCTGAAGAACGACATAAACAATTGTTTATGGATCTGTCACTGAATCTGCGCGGGCTGGTTTCACAACGACTGATACCGTCATCCGATGGCAAACGCGCCGCCGCCTTCGAAATTCTACTGGGCACACCCCGAGTCTGCGATCTCATCAAACAGGGCAAAATAGATGAGATCCGTGAAACCATGGAGAAATCTGCCGATCAGGGTATGTCCACATTCGATGGCGCGCTGCTGGAACTCTACCAGACAGGACGTATCACGCTGGATGATGCACTCAAGAACGCTGACTCGAAAAACAACCTGCGCCTGAAAGCTCAGTTGACACAAGGGTCGTCAACAGCTCAGGACACTGAATCCGGTCTGTCATTACGCCCCAAAGACTGACTGCGCAGTTACCTCACACGCCGATCAGATTGCACCCCGGCTTAGTGTGATTATGCCGGATATTCGGCTATACTCCCGAAATGGTCGATATAAAAATCAACAATTTCGCGATTTCGCGCTGGCGCGCCGAGTTTGTCGACCCGGCGATGGAACGTGCATACCACCTGCATGTTGAAGCCGATGTTGCCCAGTTTCTGGCTCGGGCGCTCAAACTGTGGGCTTTGTTATTGACTGTATTTGCCTGGGCGGATTGGCTGCAGCTAGGCAACAGCCCTGGTTTTTATATATTGTCTGGTTTGAGAATGGCTCATGTCTGCCTGCTCTTGTGCCTGGCGTTTGTATTGCCTCTGAAACCGCACTGGGCCACCTGGGGCTGGCCGGTCACGATTGTCGCCATCGCGGGCTATCCGTTGTTTTTCGCCTACCCCTATATTATGCCTGACACGGGCACAATGGGTCTGGCGATCATGATGATGATGCTACTCAGTGTTTATGTATTTGTACCCAATCGACTGGGTCTGACCAATCTGGTTGCTCTGATCGGGTTCGCCATGGTCATTTTAAACAGTATTATCGCGGGAGCAACATTGTCCCAGCTCATTCTCGTTACCATTGTTCTGGCCTGGCCGGTGTCGATAGGTTACGCCGCTGCACACCGGATCAATACCGGTAACCGCAAAGCATTCAGAGCATTGCGACTGGCTGAGAATACAAATCTGGAGCTGGAAGAGGAAATGACTCGCCGCAAAACCCTGGAAGTGGAATTACAGCGCCAGGCGTTGACCGACCCGTTAACCGGCCTCAGTAATCGTCGCCAGTATGAGTTATTGTTCCGTCGTGAGCTTGAAAGACATCGCCGCCATGGCACCAGGCTGGCAATGGGCATGATTGATCTGGATCACTTCAAACGTATCAACGATGAGCATGGGCATGAGTTTGGCGATCAGGTGCTCAGGACCGTTGCGGAAACTTTACAGGAGCCGCTGCGCAGCTGCGATATTCTGGGTCGATTTGGCGGCGAAGAATTTATCCTGATTCTGCCGGAAGCCAGCCTTCAGCAAGGGATAGAAGTTGCCGAGCGCATGCGCAAGGCACTTCGTTCAGCTGCCGTCATCAAAGATGGCAAAACCATCCACATTACCGCAACCTTTGCCATAACCGAAGTCTGCGACAAGGACGAGAACATCAGCGACCTGATTCGCCGCGCAGATGAAGCCCTTTACCAGGGCAAGCGTGACGGGCGTGATCGGGTCATGGAAGCGGCCGCAGCCTGATCAGAGATCGCGTGCAATCAGCAGCTTCATGATCTCGTTGCTGCCACCGTATATCTTCTGAATGCGGGCATCAATGTACATCTTCGCAATCGGGTACTCCATCATGTATCCGTAACCACCAAAGAACTGCAGACACTCATCGACTATTTCGCATTGCTTCTGTGTTGTCCACCACTTGGCCATGGCTGCCGTCGACGCATCCAGCTTGCCTTCCAGCAATTTCATGGCACAGTCATCGACAAACACGCGCGCAATTTTTGCTTCGGTCAGTCGCTCCGCTAATTTAAACTGTGTGTTCTGGAAATCAGCAATACGTTTACCAAACGCCTTGCGTTCTTTGACGTACTCCCGGGTGTAGTCCAGCGCCCTTTCCATGGCAACACAGGCGCTGACCGCAATAATCAGGCGTTCCTGTGGCAACTGCTCCATTAACTGGACAAAACCCAGACCTTCCGATTCTCCCAACAGGTTGCCTTCCGGTACAAATACGTTATCAAAAAATGCTTCCGACGTGTCCTGCGCCTTCAACCCGATTTTTTCCAGATTGCGCCCGCGCTTAAAATTGGTTTTGGCTGCGTCTGACTCGGTTTCCAGCATCAACAGAGATATGCCCTTGCTACCGGCATCGGCATCTGTCTTCACCACCACACAAATAAGATTGGCCAGCTGCCCATTGGTCAGAAACGTTTTCTGACCATTGATGAGGTAGCCGCCCTGCGATTTGATCGCGGTTGTTGATACTGCCTGTAGATCCGAGCCAGTGCCGGGCTCGGTCATGGCAATGGCGCCAACCAGTTCACCACTCGCCATTTTCGGTAACCAGCGCTGCTTCTGCTCTTCGGATCCGTAGTTAAGCACATAGTGTGCAACGATGCCTGAATGCACGGAATTACCTATACCGGTTACACCAGCACGTGCCATTTCCTCTTCGATGACCATTTCGTGTCGAAAGTCACCGCCGCCTCCGCCGTACTCCACGGGTATGGAGGCGCAAAGAATACCGGCCTCGCCTGCTTTCAACCAGGCCTCTCTGTCGACCATGCCCTGCTCATCCCAGCGTTTTACGTGAGGCACAAATTCGCGCTCAAAAAAGCGCGCAATGTGCGAGCGCATAATATTCAGCTCTTCATTCATCCAGGGTGGCGTGTGCTCATAATTGCTCATCAACAAATCTCCTAGCGCGCAGCCATACGAATGGCTGCATCCAGCCTGATGACTTCACCGTTCAGGTACGAACTGCTGACAATATGGCACGCAAGATCAGCAAACTCCTCAGGCAGTCCCATGCGTTTGGGGAACTGAATCATGTCCACCAATGCGTCTTTGACTGGTTGCGGTGACGCCTGCATCAACGGTGTCGCAAATATACCCGGCGCCACTGTCATGACACGAATGCCATCGCGAGCCAGATCTCTGGCTATGGGCAGGGTCATGGCAGCGATACCGCCCTTGGAGGCGCTATAGGCAGCCTGTCCCATCTGCCCGTCATAGGCAGCGACAGAAGCCACGTTGATGATGACACCGCGCTCGCTGTCTTCGGTTTGCGCGTCGTTCTTTTGCATGGCGGAGGCGCATAGGCGCAAGACATTAAAGGTGCCCAGCAGATTTACCCGGATGACACGCTCAAACTGTGACTGCGGCATAGGGCCATCGCGGCCGACAGTTTTGGCCGCTGCGCCGATCCCGGCACTGTTTACATTGACATGCAGGCTGCCGAAGGTAGCCAGTGTCTTTTGCACGGCGGCCTCTACCTGTGATTCGTCGCTGACATCGCCGGCTGACCAGCTTGCCCGGCTCCCCAGTTCTGAAGCAACCGCCTGCGCCCGGTCAGCATCCAGGTCAAACAACATGACATTGGCCCCTTCGGCGATGAAACGCTGCGCCGCTGCCAGGCCAAGACCTGAGGCGGCTCCCGTGATAAAGGCTGTTTTTTCTCTTAATTGCATGGTAAAACCTCGTGCACCGGTCTGTTTGTCATCAATAAGTTGGCAAGAATGGAAGATCACGGGCCTAAAATCAATAACAAAATGAACGAATTCATTAAACATGAGCGGACCACTGCAAGGTTTTAAAATTATCGAAATGGCGGCCATCGGACCTGTTCCGTTCTGCGGCATGATGCTGTCGGACATGGGAGCGGACGTCGTCCGCATTGATCGTCGGGGCAGCCCCGTTGCACATCAGGGCAACCCGGTGAACCGGGGCCGGCGCTCGATAGCGCTGGATCTTAAACAATCGGGTGACATTGACATCGCATTGAGCCTGATCTCGGCAGCCGATGCGCTGCTGGAAGGTTTCCGGCCGGGTGTCATGGAACGCCTCGGGCTGGGTCCCGATCGCTGTCTGCAACACAATCCGCGCCTGGTATATGGTCGCATGACGGGCTGGGGACAGACCGGCCCCCTGGCCCAGGCAGCCGGTCACGACATCAACTACATTGCCCTGACCGGCGCTCTGCATGCAATGTCGCGCGATGGTCAGCCACCCTCTCCGCCGCTCAATCTGATCGGCGACTACGGCGGCGGCGCCATGCTGCTGGCGTCCGGTGTGCTTGCTGCCCTGCTGGAAGCATCCCGCTCAGGTCAGGGCCAGGTCGTTGATGCCGCCATGACCGACGGATCTGCCAGTCTGATGAGTCTGTTCCACGGTCTGCAGGCGGAAGGGATGTGGCGGGATGAACCCGGCACCAACATGCTGGATGGCGGCGCACATTTTTATAATTGCTATGTATGCGCCGATGGCAAATTTATCAGCATTGGCCCTATCGAGCCGCAATTCTATGCCAGCCTGCTGCAACTGTGTGACATTAACGATGCCGACTTTTCCGCACAGATGAACACAGCCCAATGGCCGACTCTAAAAAACCGGCTAAGCGAGCTTTTCAAGACCCGGACACGAGACCAGTGGTGTGATCTGCTGGAAGGCAGCGACGCCTGCTTTGCGCCGGTGCTGGATACAAAAGAAGCTGCCATGCATCCACATAACATGGCGCGACAGACCTTTGTCAGCCACAACGGCATTAACCAGGCAGCTCCTGCGCCCCGTTTCAGCAGAACGCCTGGCGCCATCGGTAACGCGCCCGCAGCCGCTGACGAACATCGCGACGCCATTCTGAAGGACTGGATCAAGGACACCACATCATGATGACGATTGACGAATATACTCAGCTTGATGCTGTCGCCATGGCAGATTTGCGCCAGTCTGGCGAGGTCAGCGCCGGTGAATTACTCGAATGCGCCCTGCTTCAAACCGACAGGCTCAACCCGCAGCTGAACGCCATCGTGCATCAGGACAGGGATAGCGCCCGTGAGCGCGCACAAAAACTGGATCAGTCCGCATCTGCGGATGATTCCTCAAAGGTCGCTGGTCAGCTTGCCGGCGTGCCGTTCCTGATCAAAGAAGTCAATGCGGTTGCGGGTTGGCCGCATACACGCAGCACTGCCCTGTACAGGGACCATATTGCCAGCCAGGACAGCGCCATCGTTCAACGCTATCGCGAAGCTGGACTTGTTGCCTTTGGCAGCACCAACACGCCGGAGTTGTGCCTGACCATCAGCACAGAGTTCTCTCTGTTTGGTAGCAGCCGTAACCCGCACAACCTGAACCACAGCAGCGGTGGTTCCAGTGGCGGCGCCGCAGCAGCCGTGGCAGCCGGTATTGTACCGGTAGCGGATGGCAGCGATGGTGGCGGTTCTATTCGTATACCTGCCGCGTGTTGCGGACTGGTGGGATTAAAACCCAGCCGCGGCCTCAGTGTGGTTGAACCGGATTTTGGCAGCGCCTGGAGCGGCATGAGCGTTGGTCATGTGTTAAGCCGCTCGGTACGTGACAGTGCCGCGTTTCTTGATCTGCTGCGCTTGCAGCAACCGGGACTGTTTCCGCTCCCTGCCTACGGCGAATCCTATTTTCAGACCTGCAACCACGACCTGCCGCGACTCAGGATTGCAGTGCAGCGACAGCACCCGGGCGGACTGGATGTGCACGCGGATTGCCAGCATGCGGTTGATCTTGCCGCAAGTCAGTGTGAAAGCGCGGGGCATGAGTTGGTAGACGCAGCGCCGCCGGTAAATTACGCCAGCGTCAGCAAAGCCATGTCGACGCTGATCAACGTACATGTCGGCCAGATTATCAGTGCCGGGCTGGAAGCAAGAGGCACAACAATAGACAACGCAGAACTGGCAGAATCCACCCGGCGCATGGCCAGTCACGGTATCAATACCACGGCAGCAAGCTACCTGACGGCACTGGATACGGTGAAACAGGCAGAGCGCGAGATGGCTGAATTCCACAAACATCATGATCTGGTTTTGTCTCCGGTATTAGCGTTGCCACCGGCGGAACTGGGATGGCTGGACATGAACGCAGGCGACATACGCGAATACGCACGCCGTTACGCTGCCTACAGCCCGTTTACAGCGTTGTACAATGGAACCGGGCAGCCCAGCATTTCCTTACCCCTGCACCAGAATGCCAGTGGCTTGCCTATCGGGGTCATGTTCAGCGCCGCCTGGGGTCAGGACCATGTCCTGCTACAACTGGCAAATCAGCTATTACCCGGCATCGTGCCGATCGCTGCATGATCGCCCTGCATGTGTGACAAAGCCGACGCTGCAATACAGCGCCAGATCGGCTTTCGCGCCTACACATCAGCACAGGCTGTTGTTATAATGCGCCGCTTTTAGCATCGCAGCATTCTCCAACAGTACGAACCGTCAACAGGATCCCAATACTCATGAAACAGACCCCCTCGTTCTCTCGCTGGCGTCCGCATCCCTGGCACGGCCTGGAAGTAGGCCCCGATCTGCCTCGCGTGGTTAACGCCTACATCGAAATCAGCCCATTTGATCAGATGAAGTATGAGATCGACAAAGACACGGGTTACCTGTGCATTGACCGTCCGCAACGCACCTCAGCGCAGCAGCCCACGCTGTACGGTTTCATTCCGCGCACCTACTGTGGCAACCGTGTTCGCGACCTGATGCCGGGCACTGAGTGCGGTGACGGTGACCCGCTGGACATCTGCGTGATCAGCGAGCGCCCTATTGATCGCACCGAAATTCTGATCAAGGCCAAAGTCGTGGGCGGCCTGCCCATGAACGATGGTGGCGAAGCCGATGACAAGATCATTGCCATTGTTCAGGATGATCCGGCGTACGGGCACATGAACGACATTTCCGAGCTGCCACCGATTCTGGTGGAGCGGATTGCCCACTATTTCAATACCTATAAAATGGTGCCCGGCAAAACCAACAAGGTCTCCATTGGTCCAGCCTATGGTTTTGATCACGCACAGACGGTACTGGCGGCGTCCATGGCCGACTATGACGAAGACTACGGTCACCTGCTGGAAGACTGATTAAGCTACTGACGAAAACCAGAACGGCGCAGGGTCCGGTGTTACCGGGACTCTGCGCCGTTTCTATTTGTGCGACAATGCTGACTCGAAACTAAGCGTGTGAATGCCGGACCGCGGTCAGTTCGGCCATGATGGAGATCGCAATTTCCGCGGGTGTTTTACTGCCAATTGCCATCCCGATGGGCGCATGCAGACGGGCAATTTCATCTGCACTCAATCCCAGTTCAGGCAAACGTAAACGACGATTGGCCGACGTGCGTTCAGATCCCATCGCGCCTATGTAAAACGCACTGGTTTTTAAGGCTTCCATCAAAGCCATGTCATCGACGCGCGGATCATGTGCCAGTGCGACAATACCGCTGTAAGGATTGCTGAATTGATCTCGCACGACATCGTCAGGCAGATCCGCCGTCAAATGCACGCCGTCAACCTGCCAATTATCCAGATACGATGGTCGCGGGTCACACAGCGTGACTTCATAATCCATGATCAAGGCCAGCTCTGCCACATAGCGCGCTACATCTCCCGCGCCCAGCAGCAATAACCGGTAACGCGGACTCAGACTGTGCAGCATTTCCCTGTCATCAAGTGTCACTGCCTCGTCAGAGGAAACCTCACGTGTGCTGACAGTTCCGGTCAGCAGATCAACATGCCGGCTGATACGTTGGTGATCATTCAACGCTGCTCCCAAGGTCGAGAACACGTCCCGCATCTCCGGCTCCGGTGCAATAAATTCCACCAGTACATGCAATTGTCCGCCGCAGGGTAGTCGCAGCCTGGCCTGTTCTTCCGCAGATACGCCATATTGCACGATAAAGGGCCTGCCTTCGTTCTGGTACCGCTGCTTGAGACTGCCATCGCGTAATTGCGCAATAAAATCCTCTTCAATGCATCCGCCGGAGATCGAGCCCACCATCTCGCCAGCCAGAGTGCAGGCCATCATGGCGCCGACCGGGCGCGGCGACGACCCCCAGGTCTTTAAAATCGTGCACAACCACACCGGTTTATCCTGAGTCAGCCACGCTGACACACTGGTGATAATATGATGCTGACTACTTTGCATTGTTATCCTTCTACGTTATAGCTGCGGGTACCAGTATGTCGATCATAAGGATCGTCGCTTCCATCCTCCCCGCATAAACAGGTAGGTGCCGATGATGCCCATGGTCAGGTCCCCGATAAAGATGGACCAGTATACACCCTCGGCACCCCATCCGGCTGCCATGGCCAGTGTCCAGGCCAGCGGTATCTGCACCAGCCAGAAACTGAATGCATTTATCCAGGTAGGTGTCATGGTATCGCCGGCGCCATTAAAGGCCTGTGTCACCACCGAGCCAAGCGCCAGGAAAACAAAGCCGTAACTGAGTATGCGCAGGCTTTGAATGCCATTGGCGACCACATCAGGGTTCTCGCTGAAAAAACCCATCACCCAGATCGGGAAAAAAATCAGAACCAGAGCGACCAGCAACATATAACTGACGTTGTAGCGAACGACCTGCCAGACGGTACGCTCTGCCCGCTCAGGCTTGGCCGCACCCAGGTTCTGCCCGACCAGCGTGGCTACCGCGTTGCTCAAGCCCCAGGAAGGCAGGATCACAAAAATGATGACGCGAATGGCGATGGTGTAACCGGCGACTGCTTCGTTGCCAAAATTGGATACCAGACGCATCAGAAACACCCAGCTTGCCGTCGCAATCAGAAACTGGGCAATGCCACCGACCGAAATGCGTAGAAGCTGAGCCACAATGGTCAGACGCATAACAAGATCAGATAGCGCCAGTCTGATACGGCGATTATGCGAACAGAGGTAATAAAGCTGGTATGCAACACCGATGCCGCGACCGATGTTGGTAGCCACCGCGGCCCCGGTCAAACCCATCTCAGGAAACGGCCCCCAGCCATAGATCAATACCGGGTCCAGCACGATATTGATGCCATTCGCCAATATCAGCGCGCGCATGGCAATACTGGCATCACCGGCACCCCGGAAGATGGCATTATTCAGAAACAGAAACACAATGGTGAACGAACCCGAAAACATGATTCGGGTATAGGTTTCCCCAGTCGCCAACACAGCAGCGTCTGCCCCCATCAGGCTAAGAATTTTTCCGGCGTAAAAAAAACCGACAGTACCCACCAGCACAGACACCGCAACGCCCACCCAGAGCGCCTGCCCGGCGACGACAGCGGCAGCCTGTGGGTTGTTTTCACCAATGCGTCGGGCGACCAGCGCTGTTGCTGCCATGCTCAAACCAATGGCAATGGCGTACAGCAGCGAAATCACCGCTTCAGTCAGGCCCACCGTGGCCACGGCCTCCGCCCCCAGTCCGGCCACAAAAAAGATGTCCACGATGGCGAACACCGACTCCATGGCCATTTCCAGAATCATGGGCACTGACAACAAGAATGTCGCCCGCGCAATCGATCCCTCGGTGTAATTGATAGTAGCGCTGCCCACCAGCGCCTGTTTAAACAGGCTCAGGCCCGATCTTATTCTTCTTAACATATGACTAACCCCGGTAACCGGTCGGCAGGCACAACAATGACTACCCAAAACATCAGAGCGCAGTTCGTCAACGCAATAGAGCTGACTGTGCGACCGGTAAACTAAACTGAATAATTAAAAGGCACCCGATCAAAATACTCAGGGCCAGTGATGGAACTGGAAAAGAGACTTATGTCGTCAACCTTCGACGATGTCTCAAGCGGCTTTGGGAAAGCCTGAGGTTAGTAACTTCATGGACCTGCGCTCCTGCAGTGGGATGCTCGGTAGCATCAAACGGGCAAGGCAGTATAATCTGCAAATTATGCTTTGTCTGCATGTTTAATTGTCACAATGTGTTACAATGCAGCCTGAATACACTGAGCAATCTGGAAGCAATACGCGTGACTTTAGCGGTACTGATTTGTGACGACTCCGGTCTGGCAAGACGCCAGATGGCTCGATCCCTGCCGGCAGGCTGGGATATAGAGGTCAGCTTTGCCGAAGATGGCAAGCAGGCGATAGATGCCATACTGCAAGGCAAGGGCGATGTATTGTTCCTCGATCTGAATATGCCTGTGATGAATGGTTATGAGGTACTGGAGCGGATACGGCAAGACGATCTGCCGACCATGGTACTGGTAGTCTCCGGCGATATTCAGGCAGAAGCCCGCAACCGGGTCATGGCCGCTGGCGCGCTGGATTTTCTGAAGAAACCGGTTGCCCCGGAACAGATCTCTGACGTGCTGAAACGCTATGGCATTTTATCGCTTGCCAGCTGCGATCCTGACACAGCACCCGAATCGCGAGATTTGGACCTGCCCAGCCCCGATTTTCAGCCAGCCCTGCGCGAGGTTGTGAACATTGCCATGGGTCAGGCCGGTAATCGACTCAGCGAACTGTTGGGTACATTTATTCAGTTGCCGGTGCCCGATGTATTTACCGGACCCTATAATAAAATCACACAACACCTTCCCTATGATGACGGCTCCGCCATGAGCGCTGTCTCTCATGGCTTTAGCGGCAACGGCGTTGCCGGTGAAGCCGTCGTGATGATGCGTGCCGACGGCTTTGCCGATCTGGAGTCATTGGTGTCGCTTGATATGCCCGAAGGCAGCAACTCGGAAACCGGCATTCTGACGGACCTGTCGGAGTTACTGGTGGGTTCCTGCCTCAAAGGTATCAGCCACCAGCTCGACATCGAATTCAATCACAGCTATCCGGCAGTTCTCGGCCATGGTCAGGAATGCTCAGTGCTACTCGATTGCGAGGCTAACGAACAGAACGTGCTTGCAATCAATATTTCTTACAACCTGTCGACGCCAGACATGGATTGTCACCTGCTGCTGTTATTAACCGAGGATTCAATACCGGCACTCAAGTCCAGAGTCGACATGTTGATGCAGGATTCAGGAGCAGATACTTCATGCTGAGCCCTACAACCACTGGCAATGATATGGACAGCCTGCACCAGGTCATGCAGCTGCTGCAAACGCTGGACAACGGCCTGGTGCTGCTGGATGCAGATTATAATGTGCAGATGTGGAACAGCTTTATGGAGAATCACAGTGGCATTGCCATCAGTGACGCCAGGGGAAAGAATCTGTTCGATCTGTTTCCGGATTTGCCCAAAACCTGGCTCAGACGAAAAATCGACTCCGCCTTCAGCCTGCAAAGCCGTGCTTTTTGCACCTGGGAGGAACACCCTCGCCTGTTCAATTTCAAGAGCACTCGCCCATTAACGGGACGCTCAGCGATGATGTACCAGAACATTACCCTGATACCACTGACGGGTCTCAACGGAGCCATAAACAGTGTCTGCCTGCTGGTCTATGATGTGACTGAGATTGCAACGCGCAAGCAGGACCTGGAATCGGCCAACAAAACTCTGCAAAAAATCAGTCGAACTGACAAATTGACCGGACTGTACAACCGGGGTTATTGGGAAGAGTGCCTTGAGCAGGAATTCAAACGCTGCCAGCGCAGTAAAAGGCCATCAGCACTGATTCTGTTTGATATTGATCATTTCAAAACATTTAATGACACGCATGGCCATACCGCTGGTGATGAGGTCTTGCGAGCTGTTGCCAGAGCCATCAAAGAGACACAGCGCTCAACCGACATCTCAGGCCGTTACGGTGGCGAAGAGTTTGGCTTGGTATTGCCGGAAACAACCCAGAGTCAGGCCATGCTGGTAGCAGAAAGACTACGTGAAACTATTGCAGCGGCAACGGTGGAATGGGATTCTACAACCCTGCAGGTTACGGTCAGTATCGGCGTTGCAGAATATTCCGACTCATTGAAAGATCATCAAAATTGGCTTGAGGTTAGCGATAAAGCCTTATACAGGGCCAAGGAAGATGGTCGCAATTGCACTAAGGTGCCCGAGTAGTGCCGTAGCGAAACCTCACTGCAGACTGAATGGCGTATGCGCCTGCTCCAGAGCCAGCAAGTGCTTTTTGCAGGCCAGTCCACCACCGAACCCTGTCAGATCACCCTTGCTGCCAATCACCCGGTGGCAGGGAATGACAATCGGCAGCGGATTCTGTCCATTGGCCGAACCCACCGCACGACTTGCTTCCGGTTTTCCAACCAACGCAGCGATATCACCATAACTTCTGGTTTCGGCGTAAGGTATCTTGCGCAACGCCTGCCAGACCTGGCATTGAAAATCGGTACCGATGGGTCTTAAAACCAGATCAAACTCTGTCAGCTCGCCAGCAAAATATGACGCCAATTGCCGTTTCACTGGCAAAAACAGTTCATTGCGACGCAGCCAGTCCGGAGCCGGTTGTCTTGCCGCTTTACCGGTAGGGAAACTGATCAGCGTCAGTGCACTATCGTCACCCGCCAGCAACAGCTTGCCAACGGGTGATTCATAGTAACTGTAAAACGTTTCGCTCACTGAGATTCAAGCAAAGCGTTTGCACGCGCGATCACATACTGCAGAACCGCCTCTGCATCAGACTCTTCCAGTTGTTCGGAGAAGGACACCATGCCCCCAGAGGCAAGTTCGCCACCCAGTACAACCGAATTCCAGTCTTCAATATCATGCAGGCGATCTGTATATCGCAGATCAGGGAATACGCCAGCACCATCGCTGGCGGCATTGTTACCATGACAGACACTGCAGTACTGGCCGTATACCTGCTCGCCATGGGCCAGCATTTCATTGTTGGCCAGCAGCGGCGGCGGATTCAGTTCACGGTCCTCGGCCACTGCAACTTCCGTTGGCAATGCGTGATCGCCACCCAGTGTGTATACCAGCAGTCGCGAATTATTACTGGATTCACGCGTCGTGGAGCCGATGGCACCTGGCCCGACCTGCGGCAGTGCACGCGACCCCGTCAACACCGCAACATATTGCTGGCCATCGATACTGTAGCTGACCGGAGCCGCTACCGTATGGGACTGGGTAATGCCACTCCACAGACGCTCACCATCGCTGTCCCGATAAGCAACAAATTCACCAGCCGCGTTACCCTGGAACACCAGCCCACCTGCCGTTGACATCACACCGGCTGCTGCCGTTGGTGACAACTGCGGTTGACGCCAGACTTCCTGCTGAGCAATCGGGTCCCAGGCCAACAGATAGGCTTTACGTTCGGGCGCTGCATCACCTGCAGCCGCTACCAGTCGCGCACCTTCGGCCAGATCGGTTCCGGTATTCCAGCCACGATCGGATCTTTCAAAAGACTCCTGAGCATGGTATCCCATGTAGTTTTCGGTCGCCGGCAGGTACACCAGATTGGTGTTCTGGCTGAATGACATGGGATACCAGTTGTGTCCGCCCAGCGCGCCCGGCTGCACAATAATCGGCTGTTTGGTCACGTCATAACGCGCCTCGGGTATTTCCACCGGACGACCGGTCTCCAGATCGATATGGGTGGCCCAGCTCACAGGGACAAAGTTTTCCGCTGACAACAGACGACCGGTCAACGCGTCCAGTACGTAGAAAAATCCGTTCTTGGGCGCCTGCATGACCACTCGACGATCTTCGCCACCGATGTTCAGGTCAGCCACAATAATCTGCTGCGTTGCCGTGTAGTCCCAGGTTTCACCCGGCGTGGTCTGATAGTGCCAGACGTAGCTGCCATCATCGGGATTGATGGCAACAATCGAAGTCAAAAACAGGTTGTCACCGCCGCCCGGGCTTCGCAGCGTCTGATTCCAGGGCGAACCATTACCAACACCGATATACATCAGGTTGGATTCCGGGTCATAGGCCATGGAGTCCCAGACCGTGCCACCGCCACCCATGGCCCACCATTCACCGGTCCAGGTTTCCGCCGCCATTTCCAGCTCAGGTTGCTCAAATCCATTTTCGGGATTGCCTGGTACTGTATAAAAACGCCAATGCTCTTCACCCGTATCAGCATCGTAGGCAGTGATATAACCACGCACGCCGTATTCACCGCCGCCATTGCCTATAATGACCTTGCCATCTACGATGCGCGGAGCACCCGTAATGGTATAGGGTTGCGACTGATCGGTAGTTACCACACTCCACAATTGCTCGCCAGTGCTGGCGTCCAGCGCAATCAGCCGGCCATCAAGCGCGCCAAAAAAGATTTTCCCGTCCCACGCGGCCACGCCCCGATTGACCACATCACAACAGGCATCGACGCCACGCGCCCGGTCCACTTCCGGGTCGAATTCCCACAACAGGCTGCCATCTTCGGCATCAAATGCTTTCACCATGCTCCAGGCAGTCGTGATGTAGATTGCACCATCCACGACAATGGGTGTCGCTTCCTGACCGCGACTGGTATCCAGGTCTGCCGACCAGGCCAGGCCGAGCTGGTCAACAGTATCCTGATTGATCTGATCCAGAGGACTGAAACGTTGCTCCCAGTAATTGCGGCCAGTAGACATCCACTGCCCGGGCTCCGCATCGGCTGCCACCAGCCGTTCAGTGGTGACTGACGCACTGTATTGCGGCATCGCAGTCGGCGCAGCAGCTGCCGGCGCACTGACAGCCGTATCCGACTGCTCTGCTGGTCCACATGCGGCCAACAGCGCCGCGGCCGCCAGCATTGGGAGGTGTTTGCTAATCTTCATCTTGTGTCCCCTGAATCTACGTCAGTTTTTAATTGTTCAACTTGAATACCAGAATCGCGTTGCCCGGCATCTGACCAAACGTTGCATACCCGGTATTAACGATCATGTAATTACCCGAAACCACAGGGCCGGTGGCGTCCAATGAACCACCGCTGGCTTCAACACCATTAATAGTGTCGTAGCTCTGCGCCGTATTGTACTCCCAGAGCAGTGCTCCGGTCTCGGGGTCATGTGCAAACAGGTAACCACTGAGTGAGCCAGCAAGGACCAGATCATCCGTTACTGTGATGGGTGCGGAGTAAGCATCCATGCAGCCACGCTCGCCGGCGCAACGCTCAGGCACGGGTGCATACCAGAGCACATCACCGGTTTTCATGTCGATAGCGTGCAGACCTGGTTGGCGGGGCTCGCCCTCATCAGTGATGCCGCTGCGATCAGAGACCGGCACGTAGACGACATCGCCATGAAAGGACATGCCCCAATGTACGCCGCCCAACGCGCCGCCACGACCAACGCGAGTACGCCAGAGCACCTCGCCATCGGCAGCAGGATCAAGCCCGTACACCTCGGCACCCTTGGTGCCGGCAACAACAATGTCCTGCCCGTTCGACAGTGTCGTTGTCACAATGGGAGCGCCGATATCCAGGTCCGGACCCGGATCCGGGCAATTGGGGTGCGCGCCATCAGGCCGGCAACCCATAACAAACTGATCCTGGCCAGTGGTCTGGTAAACCCACTTCATCTCACCGCTATCCATATCAAAAGCAATCACCGAATCACTGGTGGTGCTGGCTGGCCGGCTGTAGTTCTGACCGGATCCGGCGTAAACCAGGTTGCGCTCGGGGTCGATACTGGGGGCCTGCCAGATAGGTGCACCGGAGGGCGCATAGACCGGATTGCCGGCACTGTTGACGCCGACCTGCGTGGGCTCATCCATAATATAGGTATGCCAGAGCCTGGCACCGGTATTCAGATCAAACGCTGCCATATTGCCCCGGAAGGTGCAGCAATGGTGATCCGGGCGCCCGGCCGCAGCAACTTCAATGGAGGATACAGGGACAAACACCTTGCCCTTGTGAACGACTGGCGAGCCAGTACTGCGAGCAAAAGGGTTGTCATCGACTTGTACATCCCACAAATTCTCACCCGTATTGGCATCCACCACGTAAATATGATTCGTGTTTTCCGCGATTACCGCGAGGTATCGATCCAGCTCTTGTGAATAAGCTACCGTCACCGCAGCCCGAACCTCGCCTGGCACCGCAATATTCCAGTAAGCGCAGCCAGACGCGATGTCCATGGCGTAGACACTGCCCGATGGACTGCCCATGAACACGGTATTGTTGATCACGGTGGGTTGAGCACGCGCGGCAGTGGAGTTCTCCAGCCCCATCACCCAGGCCAGTTCCAGTTGATCAATATTGCTGGCATTGATCGCAGTGCCCTCAGCCGACTGGTAGCGCTCGTTACTCAGGCCATTGCCCCAACCGTTCCAGTTGCTGTCCAGCGCCAGATCAAGAGGCGGCATTGCCTGCGTGCAGCGTTGCAGCCCTGCCACCGCATCAGCCTGCATACGATCGCCAGTCAGATACTCTGCCAGCGCTACTTTTTGTGTACTGGTCAGCGCTGCGGCCTGAGCCTGCATGATGCCGTCCGTTAATGCGCTATGAAGGCTGTTTGCGGTATATGCGGCCAGTGCCTCACGATTGGGTGTACGCACATCCTGAGGGTCGGCATGGCAGCTTGCACAATATTGATCATACAGACTGGCGCCATCCAGATTTTCCGCTGCCAGCGCCAGACCCGCCGAACTGCCGATTGCCAGCCCGACCAGCATGCTTGTTAACTTTTTCATCGTGTTAAAAACCTCTACTGTGTTGCAAGGAACAGCCAGGGAATCTTGGCTCAAAAAACAAGAAGACCGATGTTAACCGAATCGTTACTCAAAACGAACCGCCTATGCGTCAGAACACCATCTGCGTAGACAAGACGCTAGCCTGTACTGGCCGTGACATGCCGCTTTGGTGTATAGTTCGCGAAAATAAAGTTCCCGCCCAACATAGCATTACGGACATTGTCATGAGTGATAAAAAAACCCGAAAATACTCCAGCCAGGTTGTTGATGGCGTCGAACACGCAGCCAGCCGGGCCATGTTGCATGCGGTCGGTTTCTCCGATGCTGATTTTAAAAAACCACAAATAGGCATAGCCTCGACCTGGAGCATGGTGACCCCGTGCAACATGCATATCAACAAACTGGCAGAGGACGTCAACCGGGGCGTGGATGCAGCGCAGGGCAAGGGCGTCATTTACAATACCATCACCATTTCCGACGGTATCTCCATGGGCACAGAAGGTATGAAATACTCTCTGGTGTCGCGTGAAATCATCGCTGATTCGATCGAAGCGGTATCTGGCTGCATGGGCCACGATGGCATCATTGCCATTGGTGGCTGTGACAAGAACATGCCCGGCTGCCTGATGGGCCTGGCTCGACTGAACCGCCCCTCCATTTTTATCTACGGCGGCACCATTCAGCCCGGTAAAAATCACACCGACATCGTATCCGTGTTTGAAGCTGTTGGCGGTCACGCCGCCGGCACTGTGTCTGATATTGAATTAAAAAACATTGAAGAAACCGCCATTCCCGGCCCTGGCTCATGCGGCGGCATGTACACAGCCAACACGATGGCCTCAGCCATTGAAGCACTGGGCATGAGCCTACCCAACAGTTCGGCTCAGGACGCAATTTCGCAGGAAAAAGAAGACGATTGCGTGCGCGCTGGCGATGCCATCATGAACCTGATCCAGAATGACATTAAACCGTCAGATATCATGACCCGGGCTGCTTTCGAGAACGCCATCAAGGTTGTTATTGCCTTGGGTGGATCCACCAATGCGGTACTTCACCTCATCGCCATGGCGCACACCATCAATATCAAGATTACCCTGGATGACTTTACCCGCCTGGGCAAGACCACACCCATGCTGGCGGATCTGCGCCCCAGCGGGCGCTTTCTGATGTCGGAGCTGATCAAGATTGGCGGCATACAGCCACTGATGAAAATGATGCTGGATGCCGGCATGCTGGATGGCTCCTGCCTGACGGTGACCGGTAAGACGCTGGCAGAAAACCTGGCAGACGTGGCCCCCTACCCTGAAGGCCAGGAAATCATTCGCGGCTTCGATGACCCCATCAAAGCGGACAGCCACCTCGTCATCATGCGTGGCAACGTCGCACCACAGGGCGCAGTCGCCAAAATTACCGGCAAAGAAGGCCTGCGATTCACCGGTAAGGCTCGGGTATTTCATTCCGAAGAAGAATCCATGAAAGGCATTCTCGATGGCACTGTTGTTGCTGGCGATGTCATTGTGATTCGATACGAAGGCCCGAAAGGCGGACCAGGCATGCGTGAAATGCTTAGCCCGACATCCGCCATCATGGGCCGGGGCCTGGGCAAGGACGTGGCACTGATCACCGATGGCCGGTTCTCCGGCGGCAGTCACGGTTTTGTTGTGGGTCACGTGACACCTGAAGCATTTGACGGGGGTCCGATTGCCATCATTGAAAACGGTGACGAAATCACCATTGATGCTGAACGCCAGCAGGTCATGCTGCATCTTGATGACGCTGATATCGCTGACCGACTGGCGAAATGGCAACAACCGGCGCCCCGCTACACTCGCGGCGTGCTGGCAAAATACGCCAGAACGGTAGCATCAGCATCTGAAGGTGCTGTCACCGACAGCGATAGCTAGAGACCGGCTTATTGCGCCTGCGATGTGCAGCAGCAGACAATGTAAACACACGTTCTGGTCACATCAGGACAGACAATACAGGCAGGGCTTTGTATGCTGATTCGTTATCAACTTGATGACCAGAAGTACCTGGTTTCCACCCAGGGCGAGATCACCAACGAAGCATTGGCGTCCGCCATGTGGCTCGACCTGGTCAACCCTGACGCTGATGAGCGGCAACTGGTGGAAAGTCTCTACAGTCAGCCGCTACCGGAAACTGAGGACGTTGAAGAGATTGAGGCCAGCGCGCGTTCCTATCAGGACGAAACTGGCCTGCACGTCCACTCACTTTTTCTGCATAAAGTGGATGAGAGGCACCGCAACAGCAGTGTCGCGTTTACACTCACTGACAACCAGCTCATCACCCTGCGTGAGCGCGAAATCCCGGCTTTCCGGTTGATGCGAATGCGCGCCCGTCGCTTACATGGCCTGGTCGAAGATCCGGTCACCATTGTACTGTCGCTGTTCGAGATCAAGATTGATGACCTTGCTGACACGCTGGAAGAAGTGTATACCCAACTGGAAAATACCAGCAATCAGGTACTGGAAGACAACGACAGTCCAATTGAAGACGCTCTTGATGAACTGGCACGCCAGGAAGACACTAACGGCAAGGTTCGCCTGTGTCTGATGGATACGCAGCGCGCACTGAGCTTTCTGCTGCGTCGTGGCAAAATGTCCGCCGACCACGCTGAAACCGCGCGTGAACTGCTGCGCGATATCGATTCGCTGTTGCCGCACAACAGCTTTGTTTTCGACAAGATCAACTTCCTGATGGATGCGGCTCAGGGTTTTATCCTGTCTCTTATACACATCTGACGCTGCCGACGA
>OJBX01000074.1_pt1 | contig 84599 bp, 59 predicted proteins | sample 1590751 | NCBI WGS metagenome assembly OJBX01 (sample SAMN05416780, study PRJEB24817) | seawater metagenome | isolation source: Sea water | place: Canada:Atlantic | collected 2013-07
GCACCCGTGTACGTTCTGCTTCAATCCGTTCTACTTCTTCCGCCGGAATGTAGTAGTCACGGTCGTAATTGAAGGTGTGGTAAATCGCCGTGCCGATCAGCGCCACGAAGGACACCCCGGCGACCAGCCACATATGCCAGATCAAGGCGAAGCCGATCACCACACTGATGCCGGAGAGCACGATGCCCGCCCAGGTGCCCTTGGGCATGTGAATCGGAATAAAGCCGGATTCAGGACGCTGGAAGCCGTGTTGCTTCATCTGCCACCAGGCGTCCAGATCGTGCACCCGTGGGGTGAAGGCAAAGTTGTACGGCGGCGGCGGCGAGGAGGTGGACCACTCCAGAGTACGGCCATCCCAGGGATCACCGGTCTCGTCCACCAGCGCTTCGCGGCGACGGAAGCTGACAATCAGCTGGATCGCGAAGGCGGCAATGCCGACTGCGATCAGCACCGCACCGAAGGCGGCAATCTGGAACCAGATCTGCAGGGACTGATCCTCGAAGTGGCTGACACGACGGGTCACGCCCATCAGGCCGAGCACGTACAGCGGCATGAAAGCGAAGTAGAACCCGATCAGCCAGAACCAGAAGGACAGCTTGCCCCAGAATTCATCCAGCTTGTAACCGGTGGCCTTCGGGAACCAGTAGGTAATGCCCGCGAACAGACCGAACAGCACACCGCCAATGATCACGTTATGGAAATGCGCAATCAGGAACAGGCTGTTATGCAGCACGAAGTCCACCGGCGGCACCGCCAGCAACACCCCGGTCATACCACCGATAACGAAGGTGACCATAAAGCCCAGGGTCCACAGCATGGGCACATCGAACTTGATGCGGCCACGGAACATGGTGAACAGCCAATTGAAGATCTTCGCCCCTGTCGGTATCGAGATAATCATGGTGGTGATCCCGAAGAACGAGTTCACGCTGGCCCCCGAGCCCATGGTGAAGAAGTGGTGCAGCCACACCAGGTATGACAGCACGGTAATCACCACCGTGGCGTAGACCATGGAGGTGTAACCGAACAGCGGCTTGCGGCTGTAGGTGGCCACGATCTCGGAGAAGATACCGAACACCGGCAGGATCAGGATATACACCTCGGGGTGACCCCAGATCCAGATCAGGTTCACGTACATCATGGCGTTGCCGCCCAGATCATTGGTGAAAAAGGCGGTATCCAGGTAACGGTCCATGGTCAGCATGCCCAGCACCGCAGTCAGTACCGGGAACGCCGCTACAATCAGGATGTTGGTACAAAGGGACGTCCAGGTGAACACCGGCATTCTCATCAGGCTCATTCCTGGAGCGCGCATCTTGACGATGGTCACCAGCAGGTTCACCCCGGATAACAACGTCCCCACCCCGGCAATCTGCAATGCCCAAATGTAGTAATCCACCCCCACCCCAGGGCTTTGCAGAATCCCCGATAATGGCGGGTAAGCCAGCCAACCGGTCTTGGCGAACTCGCCAATAAACAGGGACACCATCATCAAGGCGGCGCCACCGGTGGTCATCCAGAAACTGAAGTTGTTCAGGAACGGGAAGGCCACATCGCGGGTGCCGATCTGCAACGGAATCAGGTAGTTCATGATCCCGGTCACCAGCGGCATGGCCACGAAGAAGATCATGATCACGCCGTGGGCGGTAAAGATCTGGTCGTAGTGGTGCGGCGGCAGGTAGCCGGTGGAATCGCCAAAAGCCATGGCCTGATGCAGGCGCATCATGATGGCATCGGCGAAACCGCGCAGCAGCATCACCAGGCCGAGAATGATGTACATGATGCCGATTTTCTTGTGGTCGATGGTGGTGAACCATTCGTTCCACAGATAACCCCACAGCTTGTAGCGAGTCAGGGCCGCCAGCAGCGCAATGCCGCCCAGCGCCACCACGGCAAAGGTGCCGAGGATGATCGGATCATGGAAGGGAATCGCGTCCCAGGTGAGGCGACCAAAGATCAGCTTGGTCAGGTCCAGATTCTCAAACATGGGCGGCACCTACTGCGTTTGCGATCAGGAGAGAATTATTCATGGTGGCCTCCATGGGACTGATGGTCGGCATGATCTTGATGATCCGCATGCTCAGCCTTGGCATCGCCATGGTGACCGGCGTGCTTGTCCATGCCGCCGTGGTACATCATGTCTTCCATACAGGTCTGGCCCGGCTCCACACAGCGGTTGAAAATGCCGTAGTAAAGCGTCGGATCCACCTGGCCGTAATAGCTCACCGGGTCGCCGATGCTCGGCTCTTCCAGTTGCAGGTACTCATCACGGCTGAGGTTGCCGTCGCTGGCTTTCACCTCCGCAACCCAGCTGGCGAAGTCCTCTTCGCTCAGCCCGTGGAAATCAAACTTCATCTGTGAATAACCGGCGCCACTGTAGTTGGCCGAAAAGCCCTTGTAGACGCCCGGCTCGTTGATCACCCCATGCAGCTTGGTCTCCATGCCCGCCATGGCATAGATCTGCCCGGCCATGGCCGGAATGAAGAAGGAATTCATCATGGTAGAGGCGGTGATCTTGAAGCGGATCGGGTGATTCACCGGTGCCGCCAGCTCATTGACGGTGGCAATGCCCTGCTCCGGGTAGATAAACAGCCACTTCCAGTCCAGCGCCACCACTTCCACGGTGAGCGGCTCCAGGCCCACCGGCACCGGGGTCTGCGCATCAATGCGGTCCAGCGGGCGGTACGGGTCCAGTTTGTGGGTGCTCACCCAGGTCATGGCGCCCAAGGCGATGATGATCATCAGCGGAACAGACCAGATCACCAGTTCCAGCACGGTGGAATGGGTCCAGTCGGGCTTGTAGTTGGCCTCGGTGTTGCTTTCCCGGTAATGCCAGGCAAACCACAACGTCAGCACGATCACCGGCACAATGACCAGCAACATCAATACGGTTGCCCAGACGAGCAAATCCCGCTGTTGCACGGCCACGTCACCAGAGGGGGACATCACGACTGCGTCACAGCCCGACAGCAAGGCAGCGACAAGCAACGTCAACGACGCTCCACGCAAGTATTTGAATAATTGCATTGGCGAATCTTCTGGTTGGCTTTTAGGTAGACAGGACTCTATCCAAGGGCATGAGTAGCCGGTATTGGACATTTTGTCCCATAGGCTTAAAGTCCTAACCATACTTGATGGACATCAAGGCACAAACAACAACTCTGGTGAAGAGCCCTTAACATGTCGCAGACCTATCCGGCTTCCATGCCAAGCCAAAAAAGCCACGCCTCCGTGGCTCCCAACGAGATCGCCGTGGGCGTGGTCATCGGCCGTACCTCCGAGTATTTCGACTTCTTTGTATACGGCATCGCCTCCGTACTGATCTTCCCGCAGCTGTTTTTCCCCTTTACCGGCCAGCTGCAGGGCATGCTCTATTCTTTCATGCTGTTTGCCTTGGCTTTTGTGGCACGCCCCTTCGGCACCGCCCTTTTCATGTGGATCCAGCGCCAGTGGGGCCGCGGCATCAAGCTCACCGCCGCGCTGTTCCTACTGGGCACCGCCACCGCGGGCATCGCCTTCCTGCCCGGCTATGAAAAACTGGGCGGCTACGCCATCGCCCTACTCGCCCTGTTCCGGGTCATGCAGGGCATCGCGTTCGGCGGCTCCTGGGACGGCCTCCCTTCCCTCCTCGCCCTGAACGCCCCCAAGGAAAGCCGCAGCTGGTACACCATGATCGGCCAACTGGGCGCGCCGCTGGGCTTTGTGATCGCCAGCGCCCTGTTCCTGTATCTCTATAACAGCCTGAGCGCCGCGGACTTCTTGGGCTGGGGCTGGCGTTACCCGTTCTTCGTAGCGTTCGCCATCAACGTAGTCGCCCTGTTTGCGCGCCTGCGCCTGGTGCTGGGTGAGGAATACACCGAAGCCATGCAGGAAAGTGAGCTGGAACCCATCCGCACCAGCGAGATGGTGCGCGAGGAAGGCCACAATATTTTCATCGGTTCTTTCGCCGCCCTGGCCAGTTATGCGCTGTTCCATGTGGTAACCATCTTCCCGCTCTCCTGGATCGCCTTCCAGGGCAGCCAGACCACCGCCGAAGTGCTCACCGTACAGGTGCTGGGGGGCTTCGTGGGCATCATGGCCACCATCGGCTCCGGCTGGATCGCCGCCCGCATCGGCAAGCGCACCACCGTGGGCGCCCTGGCCGCCATGATCGGCGTCTTCAGCCTGCTCACGCCGCTGCTGATGGGCGGCACCCCGGTCATGCAGGACACCTTCATCCTGCTGGGCTTTGCCCTGCTTGGGGTGTCCTACGGTCAGGCCTCCGGCACGGTGACCGCCAACTTTGCCCCGCGCTTCCGCTACACCGGCGCCGCCCTCACCTCCGATTTCGCCTGGCTATTCGGCGCCGCCTTCGCCCCGCTGGTGGCCCTGGGCCTGTCCGCCAAGTTCGGACTCATGTCAGTGACCGTGTACCTGCTGTCCGGCGTGATCTGCACCCTGCTGGCGCTGGCGGTGAACCAGTCGCTGGAGGATCAGGGCGAGGACTAAGCTGCAAGCTACAAGCCTCAAGCTGCAACGCGGTTTGAGGCCACAGCGGACTGAGACACAGAAGCCGCGCCCAGAGTCTGGGCGCGGCCTCATTATTTCTGAAACCCTATTCGTAGGAGCGTCGCTGGCGGCGCGATCACCAGCCTATGAAGCGAGTGACGAGTTTCGAGTTACGAAGACCAGGCTTCTGGATGGTTCAAGGTTGTGCCTTTCGAGCCTCGCTTCTCGTAACTCGCAACTGTTTTGATCGCGCCGCCAGCGACGCTCCTACGGGAAGGCCCAAAACAAAAGGCCGCGCCCAGACTCTGGACGCGGCCTTTATGTATCAGACCCGACAAACCCGGGCCCGCGTTGTAGCTTGCAGCTTGAAGCTTGTAGCTCTTAACTCAGAGAGCCCAACGCCGCCTTGGTAAACGGCGCAATCTCTTCTTCCTTGCCTTCGCGCATTTTCACCAGCCAGTTCGGGTCCTGCAGCAGGGCACGGCCCACGGCGATCATGTCGAACTCGTCGTTGTCCATGCGGCGCTCCAGTTCCTCCAGCCCTGCCGGGTTGGCGGTACCACCCATGCCGTCCGGGCTGTTGAGGAAGTCCCCGTCCAGACCCACGCTGCCCACGGAAATCACCGGCTTGCCGGTAATTTTCTTGGTCCAGCCCGCCAGGTTCAGGTCGGAGCCTTCGAATTCCGGCAACCAGAAACGACGGGTGGAAGCATGGAACACGTCCACACCCGCGTCCACGAAGGGCATCAGGAAACGTTCCAGTTCTTCCGGATTTTGCGCCAGCTTCGCTTCGTAATCCTGCTGCTTCCACTGCGAGAAGCGCAGCACGATGGCAAAATCCTCACCTACCGCTTCACGCACCGCCTTGACGATTTCAATGCCGATACGGGCACGGTTCTCGATGGAACCACCGTATTCGTCATCACGCTGGTTGGTGCCTTCCCAGAAGAACTGATCGAGCAGATAACCGTGGGCACCGTGGATTTCCACGCCATCAAAACCTACCTCTTTGGCCGCCTTGGCGGACTCGGCAAAGGCACGCACCACATCCTGGATATCTTCCTTGGTCATGGCATGGCCATTTTCCTTGCCCGGCTTGAACAGGCCGGACGGGGAATAACCGGGTACATCCTTGTCCGGGCCAATACCCGGCTTGCGTACCGACCCCACATGCCACAGCTGCGGAATAATCTGGCCGCCAGCAGCGTGCACCGCATCCACCACTTTCTTCCAGCCCGCCATGGCCTCGTCACCATAAATGGCCGGCACCCGCTCGTAACCGTTGGCGGCCTTGTGGCCCACAAAGGTACCTTCGGTGATGATCAGGCCCACCTCACCCTCGGCACGGCGCTGGTAATACCCCACCACCTGATCGTTAGGCACATAGCCCGGAGAAAACGTACGGGTCATGGGCGCCATGGCCACCCGGTTACGCATCTTCAGGGATTTGTGTTCAAAAGGACGCAGCAGGCTATCCAGGGAACTACTCATGGGGCTCTCCTAATCAGTCTTATCTATTCACTCTCTAGGCCGGGCCAGATACGGGCTCGGTTTGAGCATTCGGGGTAACAAAAAAAAGGGGCCAGCAATGGCAACCACCCTCGCAATGGCCCTTTCAGCAGCGCTTTCAGAAGCACTCGCTCAATAACAAACAGAATCAGCGCATCCGCCCTCACGGGCGGTCAATTCAATTTGGTTGCGTAATAAAACCTTATTTGGTTTCTTAATGCAACCATTCTGATCTATACTGCCGCCATGACACGTAAACGCTTCGACGATATGGGCTGCTCGGTAGCCTGCGCCCTCAATGAGGTCGGTGACTGGTGGTCCCTGCTGGTGGTCAAGCAGGCCATGCTGGGCACCCGCCGCTTTGTGGATTTCCAGCACAGCCTGGGCATCGCCAAGAACATCCTCTGCAACCGCCTGTCACGGCTGGTGGATAACGGCGTGATGGTGCGCGTGGACGTGGGCGAGCACGGCAAGCGCTACGAATACCGCCTCACCGACAAGGGCCGCGACCTGTTTACCGTGGTCACCGCCCTGCGCCAGTGGAGCGAACGCTGGAACGGCGAGAAAGACGCCATGCAACTGGTGGACGGCCAAAGCGGCGAACCACTGGCCCCTGTAGTGGTTAATAACCAGCAGGGCAAAGTGCTCACCGTGCGGGATGTGCGCTTTGTGGATGAGGATGGCAAGCCATGGGAGGACGTCGGGTGACTAGCGTGTCAGCGCTGCAAAAACGCTGGAACCGCGTCGTCGCCCCGCTACTGCCCAACCAGCAAGCCACCTGGCAACAACTGGCCAGTCTCTATAGCGAGCCCCATCGCCACTACCACACCCTGGATCACGTCGCCGCCTGCCTGAACTGGCAGGATCAATACCGCCACCTGGCCGAAGACCCACTGTGCATTGAACTGGCCCTGTGGGCCCACGATGTGATCTACGATCCCCGCGCCAGCGACAACGAAGCCCGCAGCGCCGACTGGTTTGCCCAGCACTTTGCCGACAGCGATCTAACCGACCAACAGCGTGCCCGAGTGCACGAACTCATCCTGGCCACTATCCATCCGCACCCTCCCACGGACCCGGATATGGCACTGCTGCAGGATATCGACCTGAGTATTCTTGGGGCAGATGTTGAGCTATACGACCGATATGAAGGGTGGATTCGGCAAGAATATGAGTTTGTGCCGGAGGAGGCGTTTCGGAAAGGTCGGAGTGCGGTGTTACGCAGTTTCCTGGATCAGGGGGTGATTTATCACACCGCTGAGCTAAGGGAGAAGCTGGAGTTGCCAGCCAGAGAAAACCTCTGCCGCGCACTGAAGAATCTGCGAGATTAACGCCCTATCCGTAGGAGCGTCGCTCGCGGCGCGATTTTCAAAAATCGGGATCAGGTCTTGAATATTGCAATCAAGTGCACGATGAGACCTAGCCCCATCAATCAAACCTATTTTTTATTTCCAACCTCTAAGTTTACGAAAAGCTTTAGATACTGGATTCAAAAAATTTGGTTGCATATCCACTCGCTCATCATCCTTAAAAATAATTTCTTCACCCTCTCTTACATAAGGGGAATTAATAGTGACGACATCTCCTTTTCGACTCATCCCAACCACTAACAGAACCTCTTCCTTATCATCTAAGTCAGCTACTCGCTCACCCAACTTAAGTGGTTTCGATTTATCTAGCTTCGCCCGCCATGAGTCGCCGACTGTGATTATCATTTTAGCTTTTAGCTTTTTTACTTTCTTTGCCACATCTTTCCAAAAAAGATATTTGTCTTCATTATTTTGGAAAGCCGTAGAAATCATATGGATTTTGTCGCTGGAGTCAAAAATAGCTACCGTCGTCAAATGAAACTCATCCACTTTTAGGACACCCTTAGCCATTTTCAAATGAAACTGAACACGGTCCTCTAAACTAGCCCCCATGTCACCGACAGTAGATTTAATATCTCCATATCGCTCTCTGATATAGGGTGTTTTCTCCTCATCAATCTCGATACAGGTACCAGTTAAGCTTACATCTTCACCATTGCCCAAGTTGTAGTTAGTAGTTCGAAACTCCTCAAACGCTACCATGCAAAAGGGTTTATCATCCTCACTTATAAACTCTAGAGCATCGACAAAGTCGGATTCCGTCGTTGCTTCAGAATTGTATACGCCTTCTGGGCCATTTTTATTCGCTATATCATTAATCAGTAAATTCAGCACTGTAAATGCATGAGCAAGCGCAGATAACACCTCTACTCCCTTAAGGTCTTCAGTAACCCACTGCCTTTCCACCTGAAGGAACCCATATTTTGACAGTTCCTCTGGAAGAAATCGTTCTTTTACCAAGATAGCTATTTCTCTTCCCGACAACCTAGGATCTACTGAAAAGACATTGGTTTTATTTTCATTATGTGAATTCAGGAGAACAACATTTGCAACACTCTCGGCATCCAAGTCACCCTGTTTTACAATGTAATTTCTGGCAGAAACACACCATTTCATAATTGGGTCTGAAATCATTGAGTTTTGCCACGATTTATACCAAGCCTCAAAATCATCTATGAGACTTTTATTGCTCTGAAGCACAAATGTTACATTTCTAACCGACTGTATGCATGAATTGATCGATATTCTAAACTCTTCTGAATCTGAGTAGTTTTCAGCCGCAGAAACCCAATGGCGAAATACTTCGCGCAACCTCGCCCTTGTCTTTTCTTCTACGACCTCAATTTTACTCATAGCTATCGCCTTGGCCTTCCAACGCTGCGCTCTGCCGCTTGTCGGCAGCAGCGCCTTGTTATGTGGTTAACCACTAAATGCCTCATAGCCGCATGATGAGCAATGCCCATCTTCAATATTCGAATTTCCTTGAAAGTCAACCAATCTGGCATTGCAGGAATTACATATCAAGGCCGAGCCTCTTCACCCTGTACTTATCCAAGAGAAAGAGAAAAACCAGATCAAAAGCCATTAAGACAAAAAAGAGAGTTATTAAGCCTTCATTTTTTAGTGTAGCCAAAATGACAACCAAAACAATTATGCCGTTCACAGCATTTATTATAAGGCTACTCTTCCTAAGCCTCCCTCTTCCCTCTTCAAACTCTCTCTTTTTCACACACCTTCCGCTTCACATAACGCCTAGATCACGCGCTTGTCACCGTGCATCTTCTTGTTATGAGCACCCGACTTGCTGATCATGAAAACACCAATTGCAGTGACAAACATACCTAGCTGCGAAAGATGCGCTGAGAACTTATACCAAAACGGCAAACACTCGTAATGAGACTTTCCTGTAGCCCAACAAGCACCTACATCGCTCGACATATTTGGTGCTACATATCCATACTGTCCCATTAGAATGAAACCGACCAAGAGAAGCGTACCCACAGCAACTCTCCCGGTAACTATCAACCAAACCGTGTTCGCAACGATGGCTGCCTGACCAGCGTAGACAAGGTAAATTTCAACCTGCTCCATCCCCCCCCCTGAGCTCATAACAGCGTATTCAATTGCAGATGCGATATATCCCCGGCCCCATTCCTCCCTGAAACCACTCGAAAATCGAAGACGAACAAGGACTTAACCTAGAAACAAGAATTACTCTCACCTGACTTTTCTTGCATTTGCGTGTTGAACAGGAAATTTAGTTCGGACTTTTCTCGCACCCCAAAACCCGAAAATTCACTTTATCTCAGCAACTTACAGAAACATGTAAGCTATATCCTACAAATTCAACTTGCGCGCGGGTGAAAAACGGGCAGGGATTCGATTAACGAAGAGGCCGGGCAGGAGGCGTCTTGGCGGCAAGGGTTGCCGCTTTTCTAGCGGGTTTCGCCTTGGTGCTGTGATTTCGGGAGACGCGGGGAATCCAGGTAATTTCTTAAGAGTAATACCGAACGTGCGCTACTGATTCACCAGCCGCCTGGCCTTCCAGTATCGTTGTCTCCAATAGGGATTGTTGAGCGACGACTGCATGACGCCGCTACTCACCGACGCATGCATAAATTCATCCCCTCCCATGTAAATTCCCACGTGGCGATTGCCCGGTCCGGTTTTGAAGAACACCAGGTCGCCCACTTCCAGTTCGTTGCGGGCCACGGGTTCGCCTTCCTGCATCAGGGCGGAGGTGGTGCGGGGGACTTTCATGTTCAACTGCGAGAGGAAGGTGAGATAGACGAAGCCAGAACAGTCCACGCCTTGCGGGCTGAGGCCGCCGTATTGGTAAGGCACGCCCTGCCAGTCTTCTTTCTGGGCGAGCAGGCTGTCGAGGATCAGGGAGTGCTGGGGCGGAAGTTCCAGCGGTACTTCGGTAATGTCAGGTTGAGGGGATTGCCGCTCGGCGGGCACCAGGCTGCAGGCTGCCAGGCTGGTTAACACCAGAAGCAGGGAAGGAAGCCGGACAGGAATGGCGGTATAGCGGGGCATGGCGTGATAGTGATGGCTGACTTAAGGAGTCAGGCAGCCGGGCGGCGGGAAGGTTCCATAAGAACCATCTTGATGTAGGAGCGCCACTTGAGGCGCGAACCCGAGCCTTGGCGAGGGCATTCAACCGATCCTTCGCTTTGGCTCAGGTTCGCGCCTCAAGTGGCGCTCCTACAATGGGTTCGCTGTTAGGCTTCAGCCAGCTCGTCGCGCATTTGCTGGATGACGGCGGCGTAGTCGTCTTTGCCGAAGATGGCGGAGCCGGCCACGAAGGTGTCGGCGCCGGCGGCGGCGACTTCGCGGATGTTCTTCTCGGAGACGCCGCCATCCACTTCCAGGCGGATATCGTAGCCGCTGGCGTCGATCAGCTGGCGCACGGCGCGGGTCTTGTCCAGCGTGGAGGGGATGAACTTCTGACCGCCGTAGCCCGGGTTCACGCTCATTAGCAGGATCATGTCCAGCTTGTCCATCACGTATTCCAGGCAGTCCGGGCGGGTGGCCGGGTTGAGGACCAGGCCGGCCTTGCAGCCGTAGCTTTTGATCAGCTGCAGGGAACGGTCCACGTGCTGGCTGGCTTCCGGGTGGAAGGTGATGTAGCTGGCGCCGGCTTCGGCAAACATACTGATCAGGTCATCCACCGGGCTGACCATTAGGTGCACGTCGATGGGGGCGGTGATGCCGTGGTCGCGCAGGGCCTTGCAGACCATGGGGCCGATGGTCAGGTTGGGCACGTAATGGTTGTCCATCACGTCGAAATGGATCACATCAGCGCCGGCCGCCAGCACCGCGTCGCACTCCTCCCCAAGACGGGCAAAGTTGGCGGCAAGGATGGAGGGGGCGATCAGGTAGTCCTGCTTGGGCATGGGGCATCCTCAGTGTAAAGACAGTTGCGAGTGACGAGTTTCGAGTTGCGAAAACCCAAGACCAAAGGCGAATGTTTTGCCTTTCGAAACGCGTTACTCGCAACTCGTCACTATGGTAATCACGCCGCCACCGAGCGCAGCGAAGGAACGCCCGCAGGGCGGCCCGAAGGGTGAGCGTAGCGAATAACCGACGCTCCGACAAAACCATTTTCGGCGCTGGATTAGGCGCTCTTGAGTAACCGATCCAGTTCGTCCAGGCGTTCCGGGGTGCCGATATCCCACCACTGGCCGCGGTGGTGTTCACCGCTGGCGGCGTCTTCCTCCATGGCCGCCCGCAGTATCGGCGCCAGTTTCGCTTCGCCGTCGGGCAGGTTGGCAAACACGGCAGGATCAAAGCGGCCAATGCCGGCATAGGTGAGCCTGGGCTCGGCATTATCGCGCAACCGACCGGCATCTGTCAGATGAAAATCCCCTTGCGGGTGGTGCGCCGGGTTATCCGCCAGTACCAGATGCACCGGGTCCGGGCGATCCTCCACCAGCCGGGACAGGTCAAAATCGGTCCAGATATCGCCGTTGACCAGTGCAAAGGGCTGATCGCCCAGCAACGGCAAGGCACGCTTGATGCCCCCGGCGGTTTCCAGCGGCGTGCCTTCGTGGGAGTAAACGATGGGAATGCCGTAGCGGGCACCGTCACCCAGCGTGGCCGCCAGCGTCTCGCCCAGCCAGCCGGTATTGATCACCAGGGACTCGATGCCGGCGTCACGCAGCGCCTCGATGTGGTATTCAATCAGCGCCTTGCCCCCCGCCTGCAGCAGCGGCTTGGGGGTGTGATCGGTGAGCGGGCGCATGCGCTTGCCGTAGCCGGCGGCCAGGATCATGGCCTTCACGCATCGTCCTCCAACTGATCGAGCACCCATTCCAGGTCCGCCAGCTCCGGGCGACGGGCAATGACCGTGCGTAGATAGGCAAAGAAACGGGGCACATCGCCCAGGTACTTGGGCTTGCCATCGCGGTGGCAGATACGCGCAAAGATGCCGATAACCTTGAGATGGCGCTGGGCGCCCATCAGGTCGCAGTCGCGCAGAAAATCCTCAAACGCCGCGGGGACCGGCAGCCCGGCTGCCGTGGCCTTGTCGAAATACTCGCGCAGCCAGCTGAGCACGCGCTCTTCCGGCCAGCTCAGGAAGGCATCCTTGAACAGGCTGATCACGTCATAGCTGATCGGCCCGGCCACCGCATCCTGGAAATCGATCACCCCGGGATTCGGGTCGGACACCATCAGGTTGCGCGGCATGTAATCGCGGTGCACAAACACCTGGGGCTGCGCCAGGGCAGAACGCATCAGCACATCGAACACCCGGTCCAGCCGCTGGCGCAGCTCCCCGGTAACCACCTTCTCGCGATGGCGGAACAGGTACCACTGCGGAAACAGCTCCAGCTCCCTCTGCAACAACGCCTCATCGTACTCCGGCAAGCCGGCGGTATCGGTATGCAATTGCTGGGTAATCAGGGCATCGATGGCGGCGCTGTACCAATCGTTTGCATTGGCTTCAGTCAGGGCGTTCAGCCAGGTCTGCGTGCCCATATCACTGAGCAGCAAAAAGCCCTGCTGCAAATCCTGATGGACAATGGCCGGCACGTGCAGGCCAGCCTGTTTCAGGCGCCCGGCGATGTCCACGAAGGGGCAGCAATCTTCCTGTTCCGGCGGGGCATCCATGGCCACCAGGCTGATGTCACCCTGAAAATAACGGAAATAGCGACGAAAACTGGCATCCGCCGACGCGGGCTCACCGGTCACCGATTCACCCAGGTACGCACTGACCCACTGGTCCAGAGCGTGCTTTCTCGGGTCCGGGGTTACTCCGGATTTACTTTTATCAGGCTGCATTGCCTTCCTTGTTCGATTACACTGCCGCTTTTGGTGGACGGAAAGTCTCGCCCGCCATAAAGCGGCCTTTTTACCTGTTCTGAGCAGCTGATGCCACTGCCCATACCACGATTATTGATTCCTGCCCTGCTGCTTGCCTCAGGGGCCAGCCTTGCGGAAAACGACCTGAACTGGGTTGACCGCGAAGAGATGGCCACGTTCCCTGCCGTGCAGCAGCGCCCGATACCGGATTGGTGCGGCGGCATTTACTATAACCCCAGTATCGGCACCCCCGTAGCGGGCAGCGATACAGTGGTGACCGCAGATCACTCCACGCTTACCCAGGACGGCTTGATCAAACTGGACGGCGATGTGCTGATTGAACAGCCCGGCCGTCGCATTACCACCGACATTGCCGAGCTCGATCAAACCACCGGCAAGTTCGAGCTGGAAAGTGGCATGCGCCTGGAAAGTGACCGCGCCACCTTTATTGCCGACAACATGAGTGGCCAGACTCGCCGCAAGGAAGGCAGCCTGCAAGGGGTGCGCTACTCCATGTTCGACAATGGCGCCCGCGGCAACGCCGATTATATCTTTCTGAACCAGAACACCACCACCATCACCAACGGCACCTATACCACCTGCGCCCCCGGTTCCAACGGCTGGGTCATGCAGGGCGACCGTATTTTTCTGGACCGGGACAAGGGCTGGGGTGAAGCCAACAACGTGGTACTGAAGGTCAAGAGCATGCCGATCTTCTGGCTGCCCTGGATGACCTTCCCCATCGATGACCGGCGCAAGAGCGGCCTGCTGTTCCCGACCCTGTCCGTGGGTGACAGTGGCGGACTGGATATCTCCCAGCCCATTTACCTGAACCTGCATCCGCAGTTCGATGCCACCATCGCCCCCCGCTATATCGACGGCCGGGGCAGCGGCGTGGACAGCGAATTCCGCTACCTGTCCCGCTGGGGCGAAGGCAGCCTCAGCTACGGCGTGCTGTTCAACGACCGCAAGTTCGACAACGAAAATCGCCAGGTGGGCCGCTGGACGCACAACGGCAACATCAACCGCTGGAGCCTGGAGACCGATTTCACCTATGTCTCCGATGATTTCTACTTCAAGGATCTGGATACCGGGCTGGAAATCAGCTCCCAGACCCACCTGCCCCGGCTGGCAGAAGCCCGCTACTACGGGCGCACCTGGCAGGTACTGGGCCGGCTGCAATCCTGGCAGACCATCGACCCCACCCTGGACGACGCCGACCTGCCCTACCGGCGCCTGCCCCAGCTGCAATTGACCGGCGACCCGACACTCTACGGCCCGGTGAAAGGGCTGTGGCTGTCCGACGTTACCGCCTTCGACCGCAGTGACTCCGACGACAGCGGCAAAGCCACCGGCCTGCGTGGCCACATGGCCCCGGCCCTGAGCATGCGCCTGCAAAAACCCTGGGGCTACGTGGAACCCCGCACCCGGCTGTACCACACCCAATACCAGCTTGATAACGTGGACGCCAATGCCGAAGACAACCCGGACATGACCACCTGGGGCGCCAGCCTGGACTCCGGCCTGTTCTTCGAGCGCCCCGGCAACTGGTTCGGCTCTACCTATACCCAAACACTGGAACCGCGCCTGTTCCTCAACAAGGTGGCCTACGAAGACCAGAGCGAACTCCCCAACTTCGATTCCGGCGAGCTGACCTTCTCCTACAACTCGCTGTTCCGGGAAAACCGCTTCATCGGCTACGACCGCATCGGCGACGAAGAAAAATTGGCGGTAGGCCTGACCAGCCGCTTCCTGCATGATGGCACCGGCCGCGAGCAGCTACGCCTGCGCGTGGCCCAGGGCTTCTATTTTGAAGACCGCAAAGTGATCACCGACCGGGCCGTGGAAGACCCCACCGACGACCAGACCCCGGTTATCGGTGACGCCCGTTGGAACTTTGCACAGGATTGGTACCTCTACTCAGAAGCCCAGTGGGATACCGAAGAGAACAAGCGCGAACGGTCCAACTTCCAGATCGGCTATAACGACCGGGAGCGCCGCGTCGTCAACCTGGGCTATCACGACCGCCCGGCAGACGACATCCGCGAATCGGAAGTCAGCGCTATTCTGCCGGTTCACCGACACTGGCGGCTGGTTGGCCGCTGGATGTACGACCTGGACAACCAGCGCACACTGGAAACCATGGCCGGTGCCGAATACCGCAATTGCTGCTGGAAGCTGCGACTGCTCAGCCAGCGCGAGCTGGTGGATGACAACGGCGACGGCAACCTCGAGGCGGACAGCACCATCTGGTTCCAGATCCAGATGATCGGCCTGGGCGGCTTTGGCGGCCAGGTGGATTCCCTGCTGGAGCGCAGCATTCCGGGATACAGGAGACAGTATGATTGATAGAACGCTGCACGCTGCACGTCGCACGCTGCATGCCAGACACACCCTGTTTGGCCTGTTGGCCATGGCCGTGCTGATGGTGCCGGCCTGGAGCCAGGCCAAGGTGCAGATGCTTGACCGCATTGTCGCCGTGGTTAACGACGGCGCCATCATGGCCAGCGAGCTGGATGAGCGGATCAACACCATCGCCCTGCAGTTTCAGGAAAAAGGCCAGCAACTGCCGCCCCCGGCGGTGATGCGCGAGCAAGTGCTCGATCGCATGGTGCTGGAGCGCCTGCAGCTGCAACTGGCCGAACGGGGCGGTATCAAGGTCGACGACGCCAGCCTCAACCAGGCCCTGGCCGGCATCGCCCGCCAGAATGGCATGAGCCTGGAAGACTTTGCCGCCGCCCTGCGCCAGGACGGCTACGACTGGCCCCAGTTCCGCGAACAGATTCGCGAAGACATGGTGATTTCCCGCCTGCAACAACGCAGCGTGGCCTCGCGCATTCAGGTAACCGACCGGGAAGTGGATCGCTTTCTGAGCTCGGAACTGGGCAAGCAGATGTTCCAGGAAGACTTCCACCTGGGCCACATCCTGGTCCGCGTACCCGCTGAAGCCAGCCCGGAAGACGTCACCCAGGCCCGCAGCAAAGCCGAAAGCATCGTCAAAAAGCTCAATGACGGTGGCGACTTCCAGCAACTGGCGGTGGCCGAATCCGATGGCCCCAAAGCGTTGGAAGGCGGCGATCTGGGCTCACGCCCGGCGGCACAATGGCCCACCTTGTTTGCAGAAAATGCCATCAACCTGCAGAAAGGCGAGATTTCCGAACCACTGCGTTCCGGCGCCGGCTTCCATATTCTCAAGATGATCGACCGCAAAGGCGGTTCCGAGAAAGTCGTTACCCAGTATCAAGTCCGCCATGTGCTGATTAAAACCGACGCCCTGACCAGCGCCGAGCAAGCCCACAAACAGGCGATACGGCTCCACGACGAAATCGCCGCCGGCGAGCGGCAGTTCAGCGACACCGCCGCCGAATTCTCCGACGACCCGGGCAGCGCCCGCAGCGGCGGCGAACTGGGCTGGGTCAACAAAGGGGAAATGGTCCCGGAATTCGAGGACATGATGCTCAACACCCCCGTGGGTGAGCTGTCCCCGGTGTTCGAAAGCCAGTTTGGCTGGCACTTCCTGCGCGTGGATGACGTACGCGATGCGGACATGAGCGCCGAATTCCGCCGCATGCAGGCCACCCAGGCCCTGCAGAAACGCCGCTTTGAAGAAGAGCTGGAAACCTGGGTGCAGGAAAAACGCAGCGAATCCTATGTGGATATCAGGCTATGACGCTTGCAGGCAGCACGCAGCACGCAACATGCCTGCCCGGCAGTGGGCAATAAACCGTGCCTGCTCCTATCGCCATCACCTATGGTGACCCGGCAGGGATCGGGCCGGATCTGGTCCTGACCCTGCCGGATACCTTCGCCGATGCCCCGCTGGTGGTTATCGGCGATCGCCAGGTGCTGAGCGAACGGGCGCAACAACTGGGGCTGGCGGTGCCGCTGGGCGACTGGCAACCCGGCCAGCCACTCCCCACAGACTGCCTGCCGGTCTGGCATACCCCCGCCGGCGCCAGCGTCACCGCTGGCCAGCCGAACCCGGCCACCGCCACCGGCACACTCACCATGCTCACCCGCGCCGCCCAGGGCTGCCTTAACGGCACCTTCTCGGCCATGGTCACCGCGCCGGTGGCCAAGAATGTGATTTGTGAGGGCGCCGACCCGGCCTTCACCGGGCACACCGAATTTCTCGCCGAACAGGCGGGAGTGGCGCAGGTGGTGATGATGCTCACCGCCCCGGCCCGGACGCAGGATCTGCGGGTGGCCCTGGCCACCACTCACCTGCCCCTGAGCCAGGTTCCAGCGGCGATTACCCCGGCGGGCCTGATACGCACCCTGACCATTCTCCGTGACGATCTGATCGGCAAATACCGGATTGCCGAGCCTCGCATCATGGTACTGGGGCTCAATCCCCATGCCGGCGAAGGCGGGCATCTGGGGCGCGAAGAGCTGGATGTGATCATTCCCACCCTGGAGCAACTGCGCACACAGGGCATGGCGCTCACCGGCCCCCTGCCCGCCGACACCGCCTTCCAGCCGCACCTGCTGGAGCAGCACGATGCGGTGTTGGCCATGTATCATGACCAGGGCTTGCCGGTGCTCAAATACGCCGGTTTTGGCGAAGCCATCAATATCACCCTGGGGTTGCCGTTCATTCGCACCTCGGTGGACCATGGCACCGCCTTCGACCTGGCAGGCAGCGGCACCGCCAGCGCCAGCAGCCTGATCGCCGCCACGCGCCAGGCATTGGCGCTGGCCTCAGCGCAATGTGACGCCTGACGCTGCGCTGATTGCGCATTGATAAAACACGGATAAGACACACCACCCGGCCCCGACCTGAGACCCGCTATGACAGAACACCGCACCCGTAAACGCTTTGGCCAGCACTTCCTGCACGACCGTAATCTGGTCGACCGCATGATTCGCACCCTGGGCCTGCAGGCGGGCGACACCCTGGTGGAAATCGGCCCGGGCCGGGGCGCGCTGACTTACCCCTTGCTGGAAGAGATCCCGCATTTGCATGTGGTCGAGCTGGACCGGGACCTGATCGCCCTGCTGCGCCAGGAAAACACCCCCGACCGGCTGAGCATTCACGAAAGCGACGCCCTGCGTTTTGATTTCCGCGCCCTGAAACCAGCGGACAAGCCCCTGCGAGTCATCGGCAACCTGCCTTACAACATCTCCACCCCGCTAATTTTTCACCTGCTGGCCCAGGCTGACGCCATCAGCGACATGACTTTCATGCTGCAAAAGGAAGTTGTCGAACGGCTCACCGCCAGCCCCGGCACCCGCGACTGGGGGCGGCTGTCGATCATGGTGCAGTATCACTGTCAGGCGGATTACCTGTTCTTTGTACCCCCGGAAGCCTTCAGCCCTCCTCCCCGGGTGGACTCCGCCGTGGTCCGGCTGATCCCCCACGCCAGCCCGCCGCATCCGGCGGAGGACGAAGACCACCTGCGCAAACTGGTGGCCCAGGCCTTCACACAGCGGCGCAAGGCCATCCGTAATGGGTTAAAATCCTGGGTTAGCGCCGAGCAATTCGAAGCGCTTGGCATTGATGCCGGCCTGCGACCGGACCAGCTGTCCGTGGCCGATTATGTGGCACTGGCCAACATCAGCCGCCCGAACGCCGACGAAGACAAGGGAGAAAGCACGCCATGAGCGTCACCGAACAAGGCAACAGCGATACCGCCAACGGCGACTCCCGCCACGACATCCGGGTATCCGTGGAAACCGAATTCCTGCCAGACCAGAGCGACGCAGAAAGCGAACGCTGGGTCTTTGCTTACCACATCAGCATCCACAATCAGGGTGCCGTCAGCGCCCGCCTGCTGACCCGTCACTGGGTCATCACCGATGGCGAAGAGCGCGTACAGGAAGTCCATGGCGAAGGCGTTATCGGCGAACAGCCCCATATCGCCCCCGGCCAGACCTTCCGTTACACCAGCGGCGCCATACTGGAAACCGAAGTGGGCAGCATGCGCGGCAGTTACCAGATGATTGGCGAAGATGGCACCCACTTTGACGCACAAATCCCCGCCTTCACCCTTGCGGTACCGCATGCATTGCATTGATTACGCAGGATGCCTAAGGCCTGACGCCCGACGCATGGCCGTTCCGGCCATCATTTTTCAAACCCGCGACAGCGGGAGCGTCAGGCATCAGGCATCCTGCGTCCGGCTTATCACCGGAGGCGCCTTATGAGCGACTACGCCATTGGTGATCTGCAGGGCTGTCTGGGAGCGTTTGACTGTCTGCTGGAGAAAATCGGCTTCAACGCCGACCGTGACCGTCTGTTTCTGGCCGGGGATCTGGTCAATCGGGGGCCGGACTCGCTGGGCACCCTGCGCCGCGTTCACGCCCTGCGTGACAACGTGCATACCGTGTTGGGCAACCACGACCTGCATCTGCTGGCGGTGGCCAACGGCACCACCCACAGCAAACGCAAGGACACCCTCAGCGAGATCCTCAACGCACCGGATCGCGCCGAACTGCTGGGCTGGTTGCAACAGCAAGCGCTGTTGATTGCCCTGCCGGAACACAATGCGGTGATGACCCACGCCGGCATCCCGCCATTGTGGTCACTGGAGCAGGCCAGCCAGCGGGCGGCGGAAGTGGAAACGGTGCTACGCAGCGACTCCGCCGACGCCTTCTTCACCCATATGTACGGCAACACCCCCGCCGGCTGGGACGAACAACTCAGCGGCACGGACCGCTGGCGCGTGATCACCAACCATTTCACCCGCATGCGCTTCGTGGATCAGGCCGGCGAGCTGGACCTGACCAGCAAAGGCGAGCCCGACCAGCCCCCCGCCGGGTTCATGCCCTGGTTCCAGCACCCCCGCCGGGTACTCACCGACACCCGCATCCTGTTCGGCCACTGGGCCGCCCTGGAAGGTCACAGCGGGGTCGACAAAGTCGACGCACTGGATACCGGCTGCGTCTGGGGTGGCACTTTGACAGCATTGCGCCTGGACGATCAGGTGCGCATCCAGTGCGACTGCTAGCCCCTTCACCCCTTACCCGCTGACGCTCGGATAACACCGGCAAAATCGTCCCGCCCACCCCGGCAATACGCCTGGTCTGCGTTACCGACACCTCGTCATTTTTTTAAAAAAAGTTGCCCGCTTTTCTTTGACTTGTTCCGCCGTTTGGTTCCATGCTAAAGCCAAGACATGCGTTCAGGCGGCGATGACGCGCAGCCCGTTTCACCCTCTCTTAACGCCATAGCCGACTGACTTTTATCGATAAAGGAAAAACCCTGCATGTAGTTTTGTTGTGACAATGTGCGTTCCGCCAGGAGGAAGCAGGCATGAGTATAATCAGCCACTACCAGGCCCGGTTTGATGCGACCCAGCAAGAGGAAATGTCGCTGGAAGAGTACCTGGCACTGTGCAAGGACGACCCCAGCGCTTACGCCACTGCCGCTGAGCGCATGCTGATGGCCATCGGCGAACCGGAAATGGTCGACACCGCCCAGGACCCGCGCCTGTCACGCATTTTCTCCAACAAGATTATCCGCCGCTACCCCGCCTTCGACGAGTTCTACGGCCTCGAAGAAGTCATCGAAAACATCGTCAGTTATTACCGCCACGCCGCCCAGGGCCTGGAAGAAAAGAAACAGATTCTCTATTTGCTTGGGCCGGTAGGCGGCGGCAAATCCTCCCTGGCCGAAAAGCTCAAGGCGCTGATGCAGAAAGTGCCCTTCTATGCCCTCAAGGGCTCCCCGGTAAACGACTCGCCACTGACACTATTTAACCCGGAAGAAGACGGCCCCATCCTCGAAGAGGAATACGGCATTCCCCGCCGCTATATCCGCACCATCATGTCCCCTTGGGCGGTCAAGCGTCTGCATGAATTCGGCGGCGACCTGAGCCAGTTTCGCGTGGTAAAACGCTACCCCTCCATTCTCGACCAGGTCGCGGTAGCGAAAACCGAACCCGGTGATGAAAACAACCAGGATATTTCCGCCCTGGTGGGCAAGGTGGATATTCGCAAGCTGGAAGACTTCTCCCAGGATGATCCGGACGCCTACGCCTTTTCCGGGGGGCTGTGCCGGGCCAACCAGGGTCTGCTCGAATTCGTGGAAATGTTCAAGGCGCCGATCAAGGTGCTGCACCCATTGCTCACCGCCACCCAGGAAGGAAACTACAACGGCACCGAACACATGGGCGCCATCCCTTTCGATGGCATGGTGCTGGCGCACTCCAACGAAGCCGAGTGGCATACCTTCCGCAACAATAAAAACAATGAAGCCTTTATCGACCGGGTCTATATCGTCAAGGTGCCTTACTGCCTGCGCGTCACCGAAGAAATGCAGATCTATGACAAACTGCTGCGCAACTCCAGCCTGCGTGATGCCCACTGCGCACCGGACACCCTGCACATGCTCGCCCAGTTTTCCACGCTCACTCGGCTGAAAGAACCGGAGAACTCCAGCATTTATTCAAAGATGCGCGTTTACGACGGCGAGAATCTGAAAGATGTGGACCCCCACGCCAAATCCATGCAGGAGTACCGCGATATGGCCGGCGTGGATGAAGGCATGGCCGGGCTCTCCACCCGTTTTGCCTTCAAGATTCTCTCCAAGGTATTCAACTATGACCACTCGGAGGTAGCGGCCAACCCGGTGCACCTGATTCATGTGCTGGAGCAGCGCATTGAACAGGAACAGTTCCCCCAGGAAAAATCGGAACAGTACCGCCGCTTCATCAAGGAATACCTGGTGCCCCGCTACGTAGAATTCATCGGCAAGGAAATCCAGACCGCTTATCTCGAATCTTACTCGGAATACGGCCAGAATATTTTCGACCGCTACGTAATCTATGCGGATTTCTGGATTCAGGATCAGGAGTTCCGCGACCCGGATACCGGTGAAATTTTCGACCGCCAGGCGCTCAATGAAGACCTGGAAAAAATCGAAAAACCGGCCGGCATTTCCAACCCCAAAGACTTCCGCAACGAAGTGGTCAACTTCGTCCTTCGCGCCCGCGCCAACAACCACGGCAAGAACCCCAGCTGGCTCAGCTACCAGAAACTGCGCGATGTGATCGAGAAAAAAATGTTCTCCAACACCGAGGACCTGCTGCCCGTCATTTCCTTCAACGCCAAAGGCAGCGAGGACGACCAGCGCAAACACAATAACTTTGTGCAGCGCATGGTATCGCGGGGCTACACGGAGAAGCAGGTAAGACTGCTATCCGAGTGGTACCTGCGGGTGAGAAAGGCGCAATAGCAACAGGAGACGCAGCATGCTTCACGTAACACGCAACAACACGACATAAAGATTCTCGATGCTTTACGGTTATCACCGCGCCCGAATCGAAACGCGGCGACAACGCCTGAAGCCATCTGCCGAGCCGCCCCCGCGTTGTTGCGTGAAGCGTGTTGCGTGATGCCGCTTCCGGAGGAAGCCCATGAGCTACATCATTGACCGTCGCCTGAACGATAAACGCAAAAGCACCGTGAACCGGCAGCGCTTCCTGCGCCGCTATCGTTCGCACATTCGCGATGCCGTCAACGATGCGGTCAGCCGCCGCTCCATCAAGGACATGGAGCAGGGCGAGCGGATAAGCATTCCCCGCAAGGATCTGTCTGAACCCATTTTCCATCACGGCCCCGGCGGGCAACGCAGCATCGTCCACCCGGGCAACCAGGAATTTCATCAGGGAGACCGCATTCGCCGCCCGGACGGTGGCGGCGAAGGCGGGTCCGGCGAGGGCCAGGCCAGTGATCAGGGTGAAGGCAACGATGAATTCGCCTTCGAAATCGACAAACAGGAATTCCTGAATTTCCTGTTTGAAGACCTGGAGCTGCCCAATCTTCTCAAGCGTCACCTGGAAGGGGCACAGATCTTTCAACACCGTCATGGCGGCATCGTCAGCCAGGGCATGCCCGCCAAAATCAATATCGTCCGCTCCATGCGCCAGGCCTCCATGCGCCGCCGCGCCCTCACCGCCGCCACGCGCAAGAAAATACGCACCCTGAAAGCCGAGCGGGATGCACTGCTGGAACAGGATCAGTCGCCACAACGGCAAGCACGTTTGCACGAGCTGGATGAGCAGATCGCCCGGCTGGAACGCCGGGTGGAACGCATTCCTTTTCTGGACACGGTGGACCTGCGCTACAACCACCACGTCAAAGTCCCGGTACCCGTCAGCCGGGCGGTTATGTTCTGCATCATGGATGTGTCCGGCTCCATGAATCAGGACATGAAAGACCTGGCCAAACGCTTCTTTCTGCTTCTTTACCTGTTCCTTGAGCGTAACTACGAGCATATCGAGGTGGTCTTTATCCGCCACCACACCAGTGCCAAGGAAGTTAATGAAGAAGAATTTTTCTACTCCCGGGAAACTGGCGGCACCATCGTATCCAGCGCGCTGAAGCTGACCCGCGACATCATCGAGGAACGCTACCCGGTTGACGAATGGAACCTGTATGCCGCCCAGGCCTCGGACGGTGACAACTGGAACGATGACTCATCCGCCTGCGCCAAACTGATCGAAGACGAGCTGCTTCCCAAGCTGCAGTACTTTTCCTACGTCGAGGTCATGCCACGGGCCCACCAGGCACTCTGGGACCACTACCAGAACATTATGCAGCGGCACCCGTCTGCCTTTTCCATGGCCCAGATTGATGAGCCCGGGGAGATTTATCCGGTATTTCGCGAGCTGTTCAAAAAACGCATGGAGACCTGAGCATGTTTCTTTCAGAGGGCTCTGACTGGGATTTTGAATTACTGGCCCGCTACGATGAAGCCATTGCGGATCTGGCCCATAACAAATATGGCCTCGACACCTACCCCAACCAGATCGAGGTCATTTCGTCCGAGCAAATGATGGATGCCTATTCTTCCGTGGGCATGCCGGTAGGCTACAACCACTGGTCATTCGGCAAACAGTTCGTGGAAGTCGAGGGGCGTTACCGGCGCGGACATATGGGCCTGGCCTATGAAATCGTGATCAACTCCGACCCCTGCATCGCCTACCTGATGGAGGAAAACAACATCACCATGCAGGCGCTGGTCATCGCCCATGCCAGCTATGGGCATAATTCATTCTTCAAGAACAACTATCTTTTCAAAACCTGGACGGATGCCTCCTCCATCATTGATTACCTGGTGTTCGCCCGAAACTATATTGCGGACTGTGAGCAACGCCATGGCGTCAAGGCCGTGGAGGAAACCCTGGATTCCTGCCATGCGCTGATGAACTACGGGGTGGACCGCTACAAGCGCCCTTCGCCCATTTCCGCCGTGGAGGAAAAACGCCGGCAACGGGAGCGGGAAGCGTCACTGCAGAAACAGATTTCTGAACTCTGGCGCACTTTTCCGCAGTTACAGCCTGCCGTTCAATTACGCGAGGAGCCCCCGAACTTTCCGGCTGAGCCCCAGGAAAACCTGCTCTACTTCCTCGAAAAAAACGCCCCCTTGCTGGCACCCTGGCAGCGGGAAATTATCCGTATCGTGCGCAAAATGGCCCAATACTTTTACCCCCAGCGCCAGACCAAGGTGATGAACGAAGGCTGGGCCTGCCTGTGGCACTACACCTTGCTCAATGACCTGTACGACCAGGGGAAAGTCACCGACGGCTTCATGCTCGAATTTCTCCAGAACCATAGTCAGGTCATTTACCAGCCGCCATTCACTGCGCCCTTCTACAGCGGCATGAACCCCTACGCCCTGGGCTTCAACATGTTCCAGGACATCCGCCGCATCTGCGAAACCCCGGACGACGAAGACCGGGAATGGTTCCCGGACATTGCCGGCTCCGACTGGCTGAGTACGGTGAAATTCGCCATGGAAAGCTTCAAGGACGAGAGCTTTATTCAGCAGTTCCTATCACCACGCCTGATCCGCTACTTCAAGTTTTTCCAGATCGCCGACGATGACCGTAACGACTACGTGGAAGTGGGCGCCATTCATAACGAACAGGGTTACCGCAAGGTCCGTGATGCGCTGGCCGAGCAATACAACCTGAGTATTCAGGAACCCAACATCCAGGTGGTCAACGCCAATGTGCACGGCGACCGCACGCTGACCTTGCGCCACCAACGCAGCAGCGGCCGGCCACTGGATGAAAACAGTGCCCGGGAGGTGCTACGCCATCTGCACCGCTTGTGGAAGTTCGAGGTCCGCCTGGAGAGTGTTGAGCACGGCAGCGTACTGAACGAATTCAGCATGCCACCGCCCACCGTTATTTCCTGAGCCGGGCCGGGCTCACATCACGGCACCGGATCCGGGGTACTTGCCGTCTCTGACTCTGCCATTTGCTTCAGCTGGCGGCGCACCTTGTGATCCCCCAGCAAAAAAAGCGACAACGCGAGCACAATCAATGCGGCGCCTGCCAGCACCAGGGCACCAAGACTTTCGCCGTTGAACAGGCTACCCAGCGACAGCGCCAACACCGGTGTTATCAGCGTCACCAGCGCCACGGTGGCCGCAGGCAAGCGCGCCAGTACCTGGTAGTAGCAGTAAAAACCCAACAGCGAGCCAAACACCGCCAGATACAGGATGGCGGACAAGCCCCGATAGTCACCGCTAAAACTCAACGTCTGCCCGGTAATCAACATACCGGCGGCATAGCAGGGTAACGACAACAGCAAGCCGCCCACGGTTTGCTGCATGGGCTGCAGCCCGGCGGCCACACGTTGCACGGCGATGCCACTGCCAGCAAACAGGGTCACCGCGCTGAGCATCCACAGCAAGCCGACGCCCCGGTCCCCCATGCCTTGCCCGGCGACCAGCACCTGCAGGCTGTCATCAAACACCAGTGCCAATCCGGCCAGGCCAATCAGGCAGGCACTCCAATGCCAGCGGTTGAGCCGTAACCCACCCGGCAAGCCTTGCAGCATCAGCCCGGAAAGTAACGGCGCCAGGCCAAAGATCACCGAGATCAACCCGGAAGGCAGGTGCGCCGCCGCCATATAGCTACAGCCCATGGCACCGAAAATACCCGGCAGGGACGCCAGATAGCTGAGCCGCGCCCGGCGATGCAACGGCAACGGCTGGCGTTTCATCCACAACCAGCCCAACCCCAGCAGCGCAGCGATGCCCATACGCACACCGGCTGCCGCCAGCGGCGCCATGGCCTCACCACTCCATTTAATCCCCAACGGCGTGGTTGCCCACACCGCCACCACGATCAAATACGCTGCCAGGGTTGGCATGATTTTCTCCGCTTCAAGCTACACGCAACACGCATCAACGCGCTCATCGTTGCCTTTTGATTTGCCACCTCAGCGCCCGCGCTCAAACATTTGTGCGCGGGCAGTGCTTCAGGACTCCGGCTTGCGTTGATTCGCGTTGTTGCATGGAGCCTGTTGCGTGAAGCGGCCCCATAAAAAAAGGCCGCAGGTCGGGGGACGCTGCGGCCTTTTTTGATAACTGAAACTTTCAGTCACACAGCCGTCGTCCCTGCGCACGCCATTTGCGTGCACAGCGGTCGACGACCAGCATCAAAGAGTTCAGTTTCAGTACGATAGAAAGCATGCGACCATTCTGCTCAAGAACTCACAGGTAAACAAGATGAAAGTGTATCTGGTGGGCGGTGCGGTGCGGGACTCCTTGCTCGGCCTCCCCGTGACGGAAAAGGACTGGGTCGTGGTTGGCGCCACGCCGGAAGAAATGGAAGCCAACGGGTTCCGCCCCGTGGGCAAGGATTTCCCGGTATTCCTGCACCCCGACACCCAGGAAGAATACGCCCTGGCCCGCACCGAGCGAAAATCCGGCCATGGCTACGGGGGCTTTACCTTCCATGCCGCCAGCGACGTCTCCCTGGAAGAAGACCTGATTCGCCGCGACCTGACCATCAATGCCATGGCCCGTTCAGAAGGTGGCGAGGTAGTAGACCCTTTCCACGGCAAGGTCGATCTGAAAGCCCGCTTGCTACGGCATGTTTCACCCGCTTTTGCCGAGGACCCGCTGCGGGTATTGCGCGTGGCACGATTCGCCGCCCGTTATCACTGGCTCGGCTTCCGCGTCGCGGACGACACCCTGACACTGATGCGCCAGCTCAGTGACAGCGGCGAACTGGATTACCTGGTGCCCGAGCGGGTCTGGAAAGAAACCAGCCGGGCACTCATGGAACCCGCTCCCCAGGTTTTTTTCCAGGTCCTGCATGCCTGTGGCGCGCTGGAAAAACTGTTCCCCGAATTGGCCGCACTGGATGGCGTTCCCCAACCGGAAGCCCATCATCCGGAAGTGGACACCCTGGTGCATCAGTGGCTATGTCTGGAAATGGCCGCCAAACTCAAGCTGCCGTTGACGGCCCGTTACGCTGTGCTGTGCCACGATCTGGGCAAGGCCAAAACACCACAGACAGAGTGGCCCCGGCATATCGCCCACGAAATTCGCAGTGCCCGACTGTCACGCACCCTGTCGAAACGGCTGCGGGTTCCCCGTGACGCCGCTGACACCGCTGCGCTGGTGGCCGAATACCACACCCACTGCCACCGCGCTCTGGAGCTGAAACCGCAGACCGTGTGGAAACTGTTCAAGGCACTGGATGTGATCCGCCGGCCAGAACGGTTGGAAGATTTTCTGGGCGCCTGCGAAGCCGATGCCCGTGGCCGTACTGGCTTCGAAGACCGCGACTACCCCCAGGCAAATTACCTGCGCGGTGCGGCCCAGGCGCTCCAGTGTGTGGACGTGGCCGCCTTGCGCGCTCAGGGTATTGAAGGGCCCGCCCTGGGCGACGCCATCGAAAAAGCCCGCATCCAGGCCATCACCACTTTCAAACAACAGGAGCTCAATCCCTGATGACAGCCCCCGTCGCCCTGGTTACCGGCAGCGCCCGCCGTATCGGCGCCCAGATCGTTCGTACCCTGCATCACCACGGCATGCGGGTCATCATCCATTACCGTGGCAGCCAGCAGGAAGCCGAAAGCCTGGCCGCGGTTCTCAATCAGACCCGCCCGAACAGTGCCGCCTTGCTACAAGCCGATCTGGACCAGCCGGCGGCCGTACGCCAGCTGGCCAGCGATGCACTGGCCTGTTTCGGCCAACTGGACCTGCTGGTGAACAATGCCTCCAGTTTTTACCCCACGCCCATTGATCAGGCCGACGACGCCGACTGGGAAAAATTAATTCACAGCAACCTGCGCGCCCCCTTTATTCTCAGCCAGCAACTGACGCCGGCCCTGCGCCAACAGCACGGCTGCATTATCAACATTGTCGATGTCTACGCAGAAAAACCGCTGCAAACCCACACCCTGTATTGCATGGCCAAGGCAGGACTTGCGATGATGACAAAAAGCTTGGCGCGAGAGCTAGGCCCGGAAATTCGCGTCAACGGCGTGTCGCCGGGGCCGATCCTCTGGCCGGAGGCGGGGCAAATGAACCAGCAGGCCATTCAGGATGCCACCGCGCTCAAGCGCAGCGGCGAACCGGATGACATCGCCAACACGGTTTACTGGCTGGCCACAGCCGCGCCGTTTATAACAGGTCAGATACTGGCCGTGGACGGGGGACGTTCACTGGCCTTGCAGGGAAGCTAAACCACACAACACGAGACGGATACTCGGGGGAATGATGAGATTAATCGGGGGAATAATTCTGTTACTGACGGTCATGTCTGCCAGTGCAGAAATCTATCGCTGGAAAGACGCCAACGGAAACTGGCAATTCGGGGACAAGGCGCCAAAAGAGCAACATGACACTCTCGACGTGAAAGCTCCCCCAAAAATTGGTCAGGAGGATGCACGCGATATTCATGCCCGCACCCAGCGCCTGCTGGAAAGCCAGCGCACCCAGGCCCGGGAAAAAGCCCAAGCTGAAGAAGCCGCCCGAAGACAACACCAGGAACGTTTTGCCAAACCCTGCGCGGAAGCACAAGACCGACTGAAAATGCTCAAAGGCCCTTTCGAATACATTGAAGAAGACGGCTCACGGCGTGGCGCAACGGCAGACGAAGTTGCCGCTGACCAGAAAAAAACCCGCAAATGGATTGATGAACATTGCGATTTCTAGCGCTTGCTCTCACCCTCAGCCTCCTGCTCGGCGGCATCGCCCGGGCAGAAATTTTCCAGTGGCGTGACGCCAACGGCAAATTGCATTTCGGCGACCGCCCGCCGGAAGATGCACAAACCCAAACCGTCACCCCGGATATCAGCCCGCAACTCAAAGAACTCGAGATCAACGTCAAACGTCAGGACTTCACCCTGTCTGGCGACTTGCAGCAACAAACGCTGGATAACATTAGTAACATCTACCAGCGCTACCGCCGGGACTTCGGCCTGGACCTGCATGGCACCGCGGAAGTCAACCTGTACCTGATTGAGAAACAGGACGACTTTCAACAATGGATGGTTGACCGGATTGGCACCAGCAGCCGCCATTATGCGGGCGTCTTTATCCCTACCACCAATGAAGTGGCGGTGTGGCAATGGGCCGATGATGAACGGCAAGTTGCCCAGACTATCCTGCATGAATCCAGCCACGTTTTGCTCTACCAGTTATCTCCCTCGGCCCCGGTCTGGCTGCAGGAAGGCCTGGCACAGTATTTCCAGACCCTGGAGACGCAACCGGACGGCCGCCTGAAAATCAGTGCGCTGCCGGATGCCCAGCAGCGGGTTCAGGCCTGGATTGAACAGGAACGGCTGATCACCCTGCGCCAGTACCTTTCCATGGACGATGCGCAATGGCGGAAAATGGCCCACCAGCTCAACGCCATTCCCTACACCGTCGCCTGGGCCACCACTGCCTTTCTCATGTCCAAACCCGTGGGCCGCTCCACCCTGCGACAAATGCTTCAGGACCTGGAAAAAACCCACCAGCGTCCGACACTACAGCGTATCGAGCACCTCTATCCGGGTGGTATTTCACGGCTGGAATACGATTTCTTTCGTTGGGCCCAAAGCGATATGGCACCGCATTGGTATTAAGAGAGACGCAACACGCTTCATGCCACAAGCTGCAACGCAAGCCAGGGAACCTCTAAAAAAACTCCCTACACGCTGATTTTCTGTGGGAAGAGATGCTTGCATCACGAATAACGACGGTGCGCTACAGGCACTTTCGCGATGCGAGCATCGCTTCCCACAGTGGCGCAGGAACTCCTTGGGAGAGACGGCATATTAAAAACCGCCGTTACTTATCCTCGAACGGCACCACCCACAAATTCTGCCCACTGAAATCTGCTGCTTTCAGCAATGCCTGATAAGACGTTTGGGTTTCCGGGTGCAGCGCATCCGGGGCCAGATCCACCAGGGGTTTCAACACAAAAGCATGTTTGAGGATTTCGTCGCGGGGCAGCTGGACGCCATCCACTTCCCCCACACAGTCGTCGTAGGTAAGAATATCGATATCCAGGGTTCGGCTTGAAAACTTCTTCTCGCCACGCACCCGGCCATGGTCTTTTTCGATGTCCTTCAGGCAAGCCGCCAGGTCCCCGACACTCAGGGTCGTCTTCAGCCCCACCACCAGGTTATAAAAAGCATCGCCGTCGAAACCCACCGCTTCACTTTCGTACACTGGGCTGATTGCCAGCGGTGAAAATATCCGGGCCAGCGCTTTCAGCCCAGAGCGGATATTGTGCTCACGGTCGATATTGGAGCCCAGGCTAAGGAATACCTGAGCCTGAGACGCATCACCTTCCAGCGCTTCACCCATCGGGACGTTCACCCCGCTCAATGATCACACCCACATCCCGCGCCCCACGCAGGGCGCCCGGTTTGCTGAGCCGCAGCTTCAGCCACGGCACCTGAAATTCCTTGAGGACCAGCTGCGCCACGTTCTCGGCCAGCGTCTCAACCAGCTGAAACTCGCTGCTTTCGATAAAGGCAATCAATCGCTTGCCGATAGCCTTGTAGTCCAGGGCATCGTCGATGTGATCCGATGCTGCCCCCCTGCGAATGTCCGCCGCCATTTCCAGGTCCAGACTGACGGTCTGGCGAATACGGCGCTCCCAGTCAAAAATGCCGATCACGGTATCCACTTTCAAATCATTGATATAAACAATATCCATACTCGATCTCTTGGCGTGGCATTCACCGGCACCTACGCTGACACAGGGCCTCTGGCGGATGAATCCCATTTCAGGTAATCAGATGTTACGCTTGCAGCGCAGGCGATAACGCCCTGCTGTGTACAATGTCACCCCATGTATTACAGGGCGCAAATTTCGCTGCCTCAGCGATTGAAGGGAGATTATAGCCGGTGCAAGCAGGGACATTACAGGACGTCTGGTTTTGGCTGCTGCCATTGTGCGTAGCCGGCTATCTGATGGGCTCCATTTCCAGTGCCATTCTGGTGTGCCGACTGTTCGGCTACCCGGACCCGCGCACCGAGGGCTCCAACAACCCCGGGGCCACCAATGTGCTGCGCATTGGCGGTAAACCGGCGGCCGCGCTCACCTTGCTCGGTGACGTACTCAAAGGGGTCATTCCCGTGGTGCTGGCCCGCTCTCTGGATATGGGGCCCTTTGTCGCCGCCCTGGTGGGTACCTTCGCTTTTCTCGGTCACTTGTACCCGGTGTTCTTCCATTTTCAGGGTGGCAAGGGCGTGGCCACGGCTTTCGGGCTGTTATTCGCCCTGCACTGGCCCAGCGGGCTGCTTGCCGGTGGCACCTGGCTGCTGGTTTTTGCCCTCAACCGCATTTCTTCCATCGCCTCACTCAGCGCCTTTGTGGTGGCACCGGCGTGTATCTTTGCCTGGTTGCCCCAGGCCTTCTGGCCCATGCTGGCCCTGTCACTGGTGATGATCGCCCGGCACCGCAGCAACCTGCAGAAAATCCTGCGCGGGGAAGAACTGGGGTTCAGAAAGAAAGACTAAAAAAGTGACGAGGTACGAGTTTCGAGTCCCGAAAACCAGACTGTCCCGGGTTTTGACTTTCATAACTCGTCACTCGCCCATCGTGGCGCCAGCGGCGCGCCCACGGCAAGGCAGCTGGTCGTTTATAGAGAGGCCAGTTCCGTCAACGGCCAGCGCGGGCGGATCTTGATGGGCAGGGCGGCTTGCTCACCGGCCTGCAATCGCAAGGCCCCGGCAAAGGCGATCATCGCGCCATTATCGGTGCAGTACTGGGGAGCCGGGTAGTAGACGTCCACGCCACGCTTCTTCATCTGCTCCGCCAGCTTCGCGCGCAACGACTGATTGGCACTGACGCCACCCGCCATCACTAACCGTTTGTGTCCGGTCTGCTCCACTGCACGGCGGCATTTGATCACCAGGGTATCCACCGCTGCTTCCTCGAAAGCACGGGCAATATCGGCCCGGTCCTGCTCGCCCAGCGCATCCTTGCCGCCCAGATCATTGATGGTGTTCAGGGTGAAGGTCTTAAGCCCGGAAAAGCTCATATCCAGCCCCGGGCGATCGGTCATCGGGCGGGGAAAACGAAACCGCCCCGCCGTGCCCTGCTGGGCCAGCGCAGCAATGCGTGGCCCACCCGGATACCCCAGCCCCATCATTTTCGCGGCCTTGTCGAACGCTTCACCGGCAGCATCATCTACCGATTCGCCCAGAATGGCGTAGTCTCCCAGCCCCTGGGCATCCAGCAGCAGGGTATGCCCGCCACTGACCAGCAGGGCCACAAACGGAAACGCCGGCGCATTGGGTTCCAGCAACGGCGCCAGCAGGTGCCCTTCCATATGATGCACCGCTACCGCAGGCACATCCCAGCCAAACGCCAGTGAACGGGCCACGCCGGCGCCCACCAGCAAGGCGCCGGCCAGCCCCGGGCCGGCAGTATAGGCAATACCATCGAGCTGCTCCGCCCGCGTATCGGCGGCATCCATGACTTCACGCACCAGCGGCAGAACCCGCTGCACATGGTCACGGCTGGCCAGCTCCGGCACCACCCCGCCATAACGGGCATGCATCTCCACCTGACTATAGAGCGCCTGGCCCAGCAGGCCCTGCTCGGTGTCATAGATGGCCACGCCGGTCTCGTCGCAGCTTGATTCAATACCCAATACGCGCATGGTGCTCAACCCTGTGAAATTGCGGCGCCATGATAGCGCCAGACGCCCGGATTTGCATTTATTCCCCACTCAGGTAGAATCCCCGCCTCGCCGCACCCCGGGACCACCTGAGCCCGCGGCGAACCCATAAACTCTAATTTCTAGGAAGGTGATTCTTCATGCCTCAGGTGAAGGTGAAAGAAGGCGAACCGTTTGATGTGGCCCTGCGCCGTTTCAAGCGTGGCTGTGAAAAAGCGGGTATTCTCTCTGAAGTGCGTCGTCGCGAGCAGTACGAGAAACCCACACAAGAGCGTAAGCGCAAGCGTGCCGCAGCCGTCAAGCGTCACCTTAAAAAACTGCAGCGTGAGCAACTCGCACGCAAACGTTTGTACTAAGGTATAGACGTCTGATGAGTGCGCTCAAAGAGCAGCTCACTGCAGCCATGAAAGACGCCATGCGTGCCAAAGAAAAGGCACGTCTTGGCGTTTTTCGTATGGCGCTGGCAGCGATCAAGCAAATCGAAGTGGACGAGCGCATCGAGCCCGATGATGCCCGTGTACTGGCGTTGCTCGACAAGCTGATCAAGCAGCGCAAGGATTCAGCCACACAATACCGTGATGCGGACCGGCCCGAACTGGCGGAAACCGAAGAAGCGGAAATCGTGGTACTCCAGGAATTCCTCCCCACCCAGCTCAGCGATGCCGAAATCGATTCCCTTATCGATGACGCCATGGCGCAAACCGGTGCGTCCGGTATGCAGGATATGGGCAAGGTGATGGGCATTCTCAAGCCGCAATTGCAGGGTCGTGCCGACATGGGCGCCGCCAGCGGCAAGGTTCGCGCCAAACTGGGCTGAGCCAGACTCCAGCAACAACACTTAGGTGTCCCCCCCCCTTATTCGTCCATTGACGACGAACGCTGTTTCCCTGCGTCTACGATACGCACAAACACCGCAGCCTACCTGCGATGCACCGTAGGTCGGCTTAGGCCAAAGGCCGTAAGCCGACAAGCAGCAATTTAACGGTAACCGCCAGCAAAGACCGGCTCCGCCACGCCAGCGGCAACCGCATTGGCCTGCATCACCTGAGGAGACGGCAACACCAACAAGCCGCTATCGAACTCACGGATTGCCGTGGGCCGGTTCTGCTCAGTGGTGGCATCAGCCAGGCGGACGATAGCACTGTCATCTGTGTCCTCCTCCCGGGCCTCATCCTCTTCCGGCGGGTAGGCAATAAAGCCCTGCAGAAGATGTTTGTCTGCCAGCTCCTGGCGGTGCTCCGCCAGCAGATAGAACCGCACCAGCTGAGTCCCCTCGATCTGGCCCGAATAAGCCTGTCGCAGCACCGTTTCCACATCCAGGTAGGTTTTGCCCGGGTCCTTTTCCTGATCCTCGTCGTCCTCGTTATCCAGCGCCACATCCGGCAACCAGACTCCCAGCGTCAGCGAAAAAGGGCGCGCTTTTGCTTTTTCGGACAAGAAGCCCATCCCCAGATCATCCAGGCTGGACAGGGCAAGAATGCCGTTGGATTTACCGTTAATGAACATCCCCGCCGGCTGCTCCACCAACACCACGGTAAAGTCACTGATATCGTCTTGATACAGGTCATAGAGCCCCTGAGACGTGGCAATGCGCAGGTCTGTGGCTGGCTCGCTGGTTTGAGCCTCATCGGCACTGGCCACTGCTGCGACGCTCAGACTGGCCAGCAACAGCATATGTTTAAACATTGCAGTCATCTTGATTCCTTTCATCACAGCCTTCATCACTTCACCGCCTTGCGGGTTGCCGCTTCATCCTGCAACTGCTCCGCGTGATAGATATCCCATTGCCTTACCGACTCGTACTGAGGCGGCCGGGTCACCTGAACAATGGTTCTGCGCTGACGCTTGAACAGGCGGTGACGAACCAGTTCATCCGTAAAGATGTAGTCCTTGAGCTGTTCACCGTGAACACCTCGATTTAGCAATTCGCCGGAAATGGCTTCGGCCCGGCGCTCACCCAGCCGCTGGTTATACTGGATGGTCCCTTCCGGGCTGGTGTCCCCGACAATCGCCACCTGGCTGTCCGGTGAACTCAGCACATCACGGGCAATCTCATCCATCACTTCCTGCTGGTCCTCACGAATCAGCGACTTGTCGAAGTCGAAAAACACAAAATACAGCTGTTCATACCCTTTCCATTCCCATTCCGTGCAGCCTTGCCCATCGGCGGTGACGCCCGCTGGAGAGTTGGCGCACTGATCCCTGGCATCCACCACACCGTCACCATCGGCATCGGCCAGTTTGAATGGCTGCGAGCGCTCCAAAGTCAGGGTTTCCGGAACAGAGGAGCTGCAACCCGCCAGCACCAGCACGACACTCAACATCATCATTCCGCGCATGCTCATCATTCTTCCCCTCTCACAAAACCTTCCGGATACGCAACGCGCAACGCATAGCCCAGCTGCCCGGTGGCGTTCATCAGTCGGTAGGATGAAATGATCTGGTCGTAATTGGCAGCCAGATAATTCTTGCGGGCCAGGAACAACTCCACCTTTGCGTTCAGAACATCCAGCAAGGTACGGCGCCCCAACTCATATTGACGGATATAGCCTTCCTCTGCGGCAGTCGCAGCATCCACGGAGGTACGCAGCACGTCCTTCTGGCTGGCCAGCACCGCACGGGCACGCCAGGCCAGCTCTACCTCATCCTTGACCTGACGCAGCGTGCCTGAACGCACCGCCTTGGCTTCGTGCAGGCGCCACTGGGACGATGCAGAACGGGCAGTATCGCGGCCGCCGGCATAGAGGTCATATTCCATCACCAGCAACAGACGGGCATCTTCATCGCGCCCTTCAAAACCGCCGATGTCATGACCTTGCACCGCATCGGCTTCAATGGAAAAACGCGGCCAATAACCCGCCTTGTTCACCACCACTTCCTGCTCGGCTGCCTGAATGTCCGCTTTCGCTGCATCCAGCTCAGGGTGATTATCAAACGCCCGCTGCAGCGCCAGCTTCGGCGTTGCCGGAATCACGCTTTCATCCGGCACCGGCTGCACCAAAGTATCGATATCGTGACCGACCAGAGAGCGCAGCTGGGTACGCTGATCTTCCAGGTTATTGGTCGCGGCCAAAAGCGAGCTACGCGCATTGGCCAGGCGTGCCGCCACCTGGGCAATATCCGATTCACTGGCCAGCCCCCGCGCAGTGCGGCTGGTAATGAATTCCAGAATATTTTCGTGGTCCTGAACGTTGTTGAATGTAAGCTCGGCAATGTCCTTGGCCTTGAGGGTTTCCAGATACACACTGGCCACATCCAGCGCCAGGTTTTCTGCTTCACTGATCAGCCCCAACCGCTCGGCTTCCGCTTCCCGATCCAGGCGCTTCATGTTGGCACTGGTGCGAAAGCCGTCAAAAATAAGCTGCGACAACCGCACACCGATTTCATCCTGGGTCAGTTGCTCATCAATTTCCTGACCGGTCCGGTAATTGGTCCACTCCTCGCCCACTTGCCCGCGAATGGAGAGCTGGGGCAGATAATCCGCCGTGGCCGCACGCTGATCCCGGTCCACGGACTGGTAACGGGCAAACCGTTCCTGAATTCTGGGGTGGGTATCGATAGCCTCGGCCACCGCCTGTTCCAGCGACAACGCGCTGACCGACAACGGTGCGCATAAAAGCGATACAGCAAGCCAAACCGTTCTCATTCTTCCTCTCCTTGAAGGCAACAACGTTTTTTCCATCTTCTAAGGCTCCCGCATGGCAGTCTGTCTGGCGCGCAACAGCGGCTTGAGCCAATAGCTCATCACCGTCCGTTTGCCCGTCATAATATCGATAGTGACCTGCATCCCCGGCATGATCGGCTGATCAGGCTGACTCAATCCCTGCAGCGCCACCTTAACCCGGTAATAGGGGTTATCCTCTTCGTCACGCAGCACATCCGCACTGACATATTCCACCTGCCCAGGCATCCCCCCGTGGCTGGTAAAGTCATAAGCGGAGAATTTCACCTGCGTGTCCAGCCCGGCTTTTACCCAGGCAATGTCTTTCGGGCTGACCCGTGCTTCGGCGATCAACGCATCCTCAACCGGCACAATTTCCATGATCGCCTCCCCCGGGCGAATCACTCCGCCCAGGGAACGAAAAGCGATGTTTTTCACGATGCCACGCAGCGGTGCGACCATGGTGGTACGGGTTAACTGATCCTGCAGGGCCGGCTGCTTTTCCTGGGCCTGAGCCAACCGCGTTTCCACCTCAATCAGTTCCGCCTGGGACTCGGCCCGGAATTCCGCGGCGATACTGCGACGCTCTGCGATGGCTTGTTGCAGCGCAGCGCCATACTGAGCGATTTGCAATGAGGCGCGATCCACCTCGCCCTTGAGCGCCACCTGATCCCGCTTCGCCTGACGGAATTCGGAAATCGGCAGCACGCCATCATTCACCGCCGATTCCAGTGCCTGCAGGTCCTGGCGCTGCAGCGCCAGACTTTGTTGCTGGGTACGCAGGTTGCGCTGGGCTTCCTGCTGAATCTGGCGCTGCTGTTCTACCCGACGATCAGCTTGAAACAAGCGGCCTTGCAAGGACGCCAAGCGGCCCGCCAACGCAGCCCGCTCCGACTCCCAGCCCGGCGATGGCGTCGCCGGTTCTGCCATGGGAACCGGGCTCACCAATACATCACCGTTATCAATAGCCACGCTGGCCAACTCGGCCTGCAGGCGTGCCTGGGCAGCCTCCAACCCCCGAATGCTTTGCCCCGCCTCTTCAACACTGGCCCGAAAGCGGGTGTCGTCCAGTTCCAGCAGGGGCTGGCCCGCTTCCACCATCTGCCCCTCTTCCACCAGCATGCTTTTCAGAATGCCGCCCTCCAGCGACTGAATTTTCTGAACCGTGCGTGTCGGGATCATCTGCCCCTGGGCCACCACCACCTGGTCCAGCTGCGCGAACACCGCCCACACCAGGACACACACGATCAAACCACTGGCCAGCCAGGTAACCTGCCGGGCTCGCCAGGCTTTGCGCAAACGTTCGGTGGGGCTCAATTCGCTCATTCGCTCCCCTCCCCGTCTTTATTCGCCGGGTCGCCGGTCTTGTCACCGCGGCTTTCATTTCCTTTGCGCAAGGTAACCCGTGACGCTCTGGCGGCAGAGGCCTTGCCGGCACGGGCCGCACCGTCGGCCTGTATCCTGCCCTGATCGAGCATGATGACCCGGTCACACAAGCCCAGTAATGCCGGGCGATGACTGGCGATTACCACGGTGGCATCGGCGGGGAGACGTGCCAGCCCTTTCACGACTTGCTGCTCCAGGGTCTGATCCATGGCACTGCTGGGCTCATCCAGCAAATAGACACGGGCCGGCTTGAGCAGCGTACGGGCCAGCGCCACGGCCTGACGCTGGCCCCCAGACAAGTGCTGACCAAACTCCCCCACCTGACATTGCAGACCGTTTTCAATGCGATCCAGGAAGCTTTCAACGCCACTGTCACGTAACACGCGCAGCAAGGTTTTTTCATCCAGTTGCGACTGCCCGGCAACGATATTTTCCAGCAGGCTACCCCAGAACAATCCCGGCGTTTGCCCACAGCAGGCAATCGATTCACGCAAACGCGGCATGGGCCACAGATTACGCTCCACCCCGGAAAACAGGACCCGGCCACTATCCGGTTCCATCTGCCCGGCCAGCAACGACAGCAAGGTGGATTTGCCGCTACCGGAGGCGCCACACAGTGCCACCCGCTCTCCCGGACGGATCTGCAGATCCACGTCCCGCAATGCGGGCGATTGCGCTTCCGGCCAATGGAAGGTGACGTTCTGCAGGCGCATATTGCCGTCGAACCGCTGGGCGCCAAACTCGGTGGCCAGTTGTCGCTCCTGCGGCAGCGCCATGATGGTATCCAGCGCCGACAGCGCCGTTTTCATGTGCTGGCCGCGCAGTAACAGCATGGACACCTGATTCACCGTGCCGCCCATGCGACCGGACAACATGACTACCGCAATCAAACCGCCCATGCTCAAGTCACCAGCGGCGATGCGATAGACACCGAAGACAATTAACAGGACGGTAACCAGCCCCTGGGTCGAGCTGATGGCATGGGAAAGTGCATTGATCGCTTCCCGGGAGTCGATACTGTTATCTGCCAGCGAGGCCACCAGATTGCGCCAGCGACGCTTGTGGCTGGCCTGCATGTTGGTTTGCTTGATGTCCGGCAGGTTTTGCAGGGTTTCCATCAGCATGGCCTGGCGCTGGGAGCTGAACCGCGCGCCATTTTCGATGGCAATGGCCACCCGCTTGCGCAGCACCCAGGCATAGGCCGTCAGCAACAACATGGCCCCCAGTGGCACCAGAAACAGCGGCCCGCCCAGCCAGGCGATCAGTGCGATAAACAGAATACTGAACGGCAGGTCCACCAGTGCCACCATGGTCGCACTGGTAAGAAAATCCCGCACCGAATCGAATTCCTGCACCTGTTTGGCAAACACCGCCGCGGATTGCGGCCGGTTACGCAGCTCCATGCCCAACAGCTTCTCGAACAGGCGCTGGGACACGGTGATATCGATTTCCCGGCCGGCATAATCGGTAATCCGGGCACGGGCGCCGCGCAGCAGCCAGTCGAACAGCAACACGATCAGCACCACGGACACCAACACCCACAGGGTTTCGATGGCCTGGTTAGGCACCACGCGGTCGTAGACATTCATGGTAAACAGCGGCACCACCAGCCCCAGCACATTCACCAGCACCGACGCCAACAACAGGTCCCGGTACCAGCGACGCTGCCCTGTGAGTAAGCCCCACAGCCAGTGACGTCCCTTGCCCGCATGCAGTTCTTCGGCTCGCCGGTCGGCCGGATCAAGCACCTGAACATTCCATAACTGCGCGATCTGCTCACGCGGCAGCGTAGCCGACTGCGCCTCATCACCCTGCGGCGGCAACAGGCCAGTCTCAGCGGTGAACCCCACCAACACATGGGGCAGACCGGCGTTATCCACGACCAGAAAAATACCGCTATGGGTGGCCGCTTTTTCACAACGCGGCGCATCGGTTTCCGTGAGCTGAACACCACGCTCCGCCAACAACGCGGCCAGCGCAGGCGCGTTCAACGAGGTCTCACCCGTCTCGGCCCTGACAGAGACAAAATCCTCGCAAGGCAGATCCGGCAGAGGACAGGCGAGCTCCCTGGCCAGCGCGGCAATCGCCTGCTGCCAGGGGGCCAGCGGTGACGGCGCAACGCCGGGGATGTCTTTCGGTTTTGCAGTCATCAGGTAATCAGCACCTGGTTATCCAGCAATTGTTGAAGCATTTCCGCCTCGGTGAGACCACTCACATCACCACCAAACAACTCAGTTTCCGAAGTGTTATCCAGGGTAACGACCTGGGACACCGCCTGGCCATCCGGGGAGATAGTGAACACCACACTGGTGCCGTTATCCTGAATGTCGATCACCGCATCCAGTTCCGTCCCGTTCGTGGCAGGCGTGCCCGCCAGCAAGTCACTCAGATCCAGGCGATCATTATCCGTGACGGAAAAGTCCGTAATGGTGTCAGAGGCATCGTTGCCCGCGCCGAGCAAATCGGCCTGGCGGAACACAAAACTGTCCGCCCCCGCGCCCCCGGTGAGGGTGTCATCGCCATCACCACCAGCGATCCAGTCGTTCTGGGCCGTTCCGGTAATCACCGTGGCGCCGGCTCCGTGCACGCTCACATCCAGCGTCTGCGGGTCACCCTCTGCGGCCTCCCCATCTAGCTCGGAACGACCATAGACTGTCAATGTGAAGTCCGAGACGGTGCCCGGATTCACCAGTGCCAGCCCGGGCACCTGATCCGCCGGCACTTCCCAATGGCCATCCACCTGGGTACCGGCGCTGAGCTGTATATTGTCGGGAACACCCTCAACAATAAGCGTGGCCTCTTCACCCGGTGCCGGGTTCAGCGCTTCCATATCGATGGCAAGCGGCACATCGCCGGCACCGGCTTCCACATAAAAATTATCAAAGCCGAGATCCACATCCGGCGCATCCGGCAAGGCAGTGAGTTGCACACTCACTTGCTGGAGCTGCGGCGGGCTGATGGCATTGACGGTCTCTCCGTTCACCACCGCCTGATCCGTGCTGGCGATACGGATATTCAGGTCCAGATTGCCGAACGCCAACTGACCTGTGAGCAGCTCGAAGGAATCCAGTACACGGCCATCCGCCAGCTCCGCCGCGGACAGCGCCATAATCGCCACGGTCACGCCCCCCACCTGCTGGAAAGACACCGTGCGCTCGCCTACGCGAATCCCCTGCAAGCCCAACAGCGCCGTCGCCTGGGAGGTATCCGCCACCTGCACGGTCAGCACCATCCCTTCATTGCCATCACGGGGGTGGCCATCGGTGACGTAATCCGGCTCCAGGGTTTTCGCATTCACCTCAATGGTGACGTCATCGCCTTCCTGGCCACTGGCAGACACATCCGCGCCGTTGAACTCCACACCATCCCCCACCGGATTAACGAACACAGTGAAATCCTGGGACGCGGTACGCACGTCGTTGGTCCCGGTCTCGAGAGTTACGGCTTGCAGGGTTAGCGGAATATCGCCACTGAAATTGGCCGGCGGACGAATCACCGCATTGGCCAGATCCGCCTGGGGCAGACTCCACTGGAACGTCGGTTCGCCAAACAGGCTGCCGCCATCCGGGCCGTTGTTGGCCACCGGCACACCATCCACCAGAATCACCGCGTCCTTGGGCACCCCTTGCAGCACCACGGTGAGGGTTTCGGAACCGTCCTGGTCCACCAGTTCCGCCTGCAGATCGCCAAGGGGAATGTCAGAATCCTCCGCCCCGGTAATATCCGCCGCTGTCACCGTTCCTGGATCGGTCACCGGTTCGATTTCAATCTCGATGCTGCCGGGCACGGTCTGGGTGTCAGTATTGCTGACCACCGTCAGGGCGCCGGACACTTCATCCAGAATGGTCAGCTCCATGTTCACATTGAACGTGCCGGACAGATGCTGCGGAGGCAGGAAATAAATATCGCTGATGCGTGAAGGGTCAGACAGGGTAAAGGTGCCGTCGCCGTTGCCGGCAAGCAGGCCTTCCGGATCCACGAAAGAGCCTTCCGGCAGCGCCAGGAAGGTAATGCTCTGGACACTTTCAAGCCCCTCGGCGCCATCGGTGGAACGGTCCGCCAGCAACGCGTCCAGATCCACGTCCAGTGACGTGGCCACGTCTTCCAGCCCACTGATACCCGGAATCCCGTTGACCTCGTCCACCACCGGCGCCAGCTCGATGTCCAGGCTGTCCTGGGTGGTGACGGTATCGCCGGAAGGGTCGGTAGAAACGCTGGTCACCGGAATGGAAATCACCCCGGCAATGTCTTCGTCGATGCCAACCACGGTCAGGTCATTGAGGGTTGCCTGGGTAAAGACGTATTCCACCACGGTCTTGCCGTCGCTGCCATGCAGCACCCGAATATCGGTACCGGCCAGCGATGCCCCCGGAGGCAGGTCCGCCGCATCCACCCGGAACGACACCTGATCATTGGCATCCCCGGCGGCACCGGTATTGAGGTGGCCGGCAGTGTCCACCGCCTCCCCTTCCTGGCCGTCGATGATGGAATCCTGGATTGGGTCCACCGCCTGGGCGGTACCGGCGGCGCCACCGGTGAATTCCACATCCACTTCAGCACTGATCATTTCGGCGTCGCTGCCATCCAGTGCACGCGCCTGGACCAGAATGGTTTCCACTCCGGTGGCGGTTTCCGAATAAATGGTGACACCGGCCAGCAGGTCCAGACCATTTTCCACCGCGGTGTCACTGGTCAGGCCGGCAGCCGGAATCAGCCAGTTGCCATTACCATCGTGAACAGCACCGTCAGGGTGTTCCACGAACCAGCCATCGGCGGCGGGCATGCGAATAACGATGTAGTCCAGGGTTTCCGAGCCGTCGATATCGTCTTCAACAAACAGCACCGAGCCGCTCAGGTCGAGCCCGGAACCATCATTGGTCAGCACCGCATCCGGGCCTTCCAGACGGGTCAGGTCGGGCAGGTCTTCACCGTCCACATCCACCTGTGCGGACACATCCACCTGCAGGTTGCCGGTGTAATCGGCCACTGCGGTTTCACCGGTTTCCGAGGTATCGGTGATCTGGTAAGTCACCGGCACACTGAAGGTACCACTGGCATCTTCCGGCGGCCGCCAGGTAAGCCGGCCACTGTTGGCGAGCTCCATCAGGGTGAGGCCTTCATCCGAGGCCAGCTGCCCCAGATCCAGACCGCCGGGAGGAACGCTGATCGTTTCCCCGTCGAACATGAGCTGGCCCGCCCCCTGGCCGGTAATCACCAGCTCAGTCAGGGTTTCACTGCCGTCACTGTCCAGCAGGTTCGGTAGCAAATTAAGCGTAACGACTTCGTCTTCCACGCCACTGCTGACAATATTCTCGCCATCCTGGGTATCCACCACCGGCAAGTTATCCAGCATCACGTCATGGCTGAAGCTTTCACTGTCACCGTCCGGTTCGGAAATGACCTGGCGAATGGTGAACGCCGGCTCGGCACCGCTGAAATCCGCCTGTGGGCGCAGGTAGATATTGGCCAGCTGGCTGGCCGAGACCTGGTAGATCAAACCATCGCCGTTCTCACCCACTACCTGCAGGGCAATTGGATCACCGTTCACGTCTACCAGGTCGACGTTCGGGTTCAGGTTACCGATCACCAGGTCCGACCGCTCACTGCCGTCGTCATCACTGGAGCCCAGCATAAAGCTCAATGACAGCAGGCTGTCCTCATCCAGGGTGCCGGTGAGCACGCTGTTATCCACGTCGCCGTTCCAGGTCCAGGCGCCATCCTGATCCGGCGTAAACTGTGGATCGTCCACCACACCGGTCAGCTTGATATTGGTCGTAACCGTGTTGGATGTCGCCGTTTCCGGATCCGGGTCCAGGCCATCCTGTGTACTTTCCGTGGCCACCGCTGTCAGGTTGACCTGGAACAGGCCTCCGGGGACAGACACCGAACTGATGTCTTCCTTGGGAATCAGCAGCACATTGCCCGCTTCCACATCAGCCATGTCCGCCAGATAACGGCCGGTTTGCGGATTGCTGACCACCGCCCCGTTCTGGCCGATCACGCTCCAGCCTTCCGGCACGTCCAGCCGCAATTGCAGGGATTCAGAACCGTCCACATCGTTGAGCGACGCGCTGACCAGCCGGGACACATCAATCTGGGCATCTTCCAGTTCGTTCAGGGTGCCGGTGGGGCGCAGGTTCGGCGGATCGGCCACCGGAGTCACCGCCACATTCACGGTATGCGCGGTTTCCGCCGTGTCGCCATTTTCCTGTTCGGTGGAAATTGCGGTGACATCAAACTGGTAATTGCCGGCCACGCCATCCTCGGCGCGCACGGTAAGGTTGGCAAAGTCGGCCCCGCTCAGTGTGGCACCCGCGCTCAGCACGCTGCCATTGAGCTCCAGAATCAGCTCATCATCGAAAGAATCCAGACGGTAACTGAGGGTTTCCGAGCCATCCGTGTCGAACAGCTCCGCACTGATGTTCACCGCTGTTGCCGGGTCATCTTCGTGGAGAGCCACCTCACTGGTAGGCGTATCCCACAGCGGGGCATCCGCCACAGAATGAACAGTGATCGGCGCTTCATCATTGAAGTCTCGGGTTGCCCCCGTCGCCAGAGAAACAATCACATTCATCTGCAAGACGGGATCGTCAGTCTGCAGCGACGTGTTGAGCGCCGGCACGAAGGTCAGCACCCCATTGGGCACCGCTGTGCCATCGGCATCACGCACCATCTGGCCGCTGGTCAGCAAGGGATTCCCGTTGCCATCCTCAGACAACGCCACCCCATCCAGATACAACGTACCGCCGGCCAGGGAATTATTGTTGAAGGTGATTTGGGTGATGGTGTCGCCCTGATCCAGATCCCCGGGGTTGGCCTCCAGGTCGACAACCAGGCCCGTATCTTCATCTCCTTCTACTGGCTGCACGACCACCGTACCGTCGGCATCGCGGACGTTCAGGATCAGGTCAAGATTAGCCGTATCCCCATCGCCATCGGTTACCACGGCCTGCATCACATCGGTATCGAATTGCCCGCCAATATTGAAGATATCACCGGTATCCACAGTAAAATTACCGTCACTGTGGAGGGTCATGACACCGTACACACTGCCCGTTGGATCTGTCAGCGTAATGGTGACCGGGTCTTGCGCGTCGAAGGTGTAATCCACTCCCCGATAGGTCACTTGGGTCAGTAACCCGCCATCGGCCCCGACGGTGTTGACGTCTGCCAGTAGATTACCTGCGATGTCATCACCTTCAGTGATGGTACGCTCCAGTGTGGCCCCCTCAGGTACGTCATCCGCCACATCAAAGACCAGTACGGTGTCACCGGACACATCGTTGTCCGCATCGGTCACCGACACATCGAAGATGACGTCGATGGCTTGACGGGTGTTGTCACCTTCCGGGTGATCCAGCGGACCGAGCAACTGCAGCGAAGCGCTGCCATCGGTTTCCAGCCGCACCTGGAATACCGCCTCTCCCGCGGAAGTGGTGGCCACCCACCAACCATTGGCATTGGCAGCGGACGCCAGCGTGACCGCCAACCCGCCACTGGTCACCGTGGAGGTCATGGTGATCGTGGTATCCACTATCTGGTCACTGCCCGGCGCCACATTCAGGGTGGTGCTGCCCTGGGGCGTGGCACCGTTCTCCAGGCCATCCTCATCCACAAGACCCGGGCTGCCGAGGGAAATAGCCGGATCATGTCCATCGGTAATGTTCACCGCCGCATCGGCCAGGGCCATGCTGCCGTCCGCATCAATGGCCACCACCGGGATAGTCAGGGACATCAGGTCGCTGTCCAGATGATCCACCGGGCCGAGAATCTCCAGATCCAGGGGCACGGTACCACTGGAGCCCGACGCAATATCCACATCCGACGGCAGCGTAAAACGCAGCACTGTCTGGCCATTGAGCCGGGCTTCAAGGGTCTGGTTGTTGGCCACATACCATTGCAGCTGGACGCCATTCTGGGTAACCGGCTGGCCACCGGCATCCATGACATTGGTGCCGTTGCCAACCTGGAAGGCCACTTCCACCACCGGATCTTCAGAGGCGGTAATGTCCACATCAACACTGTCGGTGCCCGTCAGCGTCTCGCCGTTCTTGGCCGGCAATTCAGTCACATCCAGCGTATCGATAATCACCGCTGCAGGATCGTCCGCATCGCTGATTTCAATACCCAGGTTCAAGTTGACCACATCACCGTCACTGTCTTCCGTGCGCAGCCGTAACGGTACGGGCAGCGGGTCCTGCCGGTTGCCATTACTGTCGAGCTGATCCAGTGCCTGATACAGGGTGAAATCGTAGTTGATGGTGCTGTCCGCCTCACCGGCGACCGGGTCCAGTAGCGTGGCCACAAACACCGGGTTGTTTACATCATCGGTATAGGCGGTCAGCGTCTGGCCATCGGCGCTGAGCTGGTATTGCAACGGCTCGCCGCCACTGGAGAGGTCGGGTTGCGAAGAGCCTGCGGCAAACCCCAGTGACTCGATCCGGTCACTGCCCACGGCCACATCCACCGTTCCCTGAGCAGAGATTGAGGGTTGGCCATCCAGGGAATCTTCGTCCAGAGCTACGCTGGTGGATTCATTCAGGATCGGGTTCTGGCCATCATCAATTTCCAGCTGGAACAGGCCGGGGGCGACGTCGGTGCCATCGGTATCGGTGGCGATAATGGCGAACGGCAGATTCAACTGATCGCTGTTGAGATGATCCAGCGGCCGGCGCAGGTTCATCTCCAAGCCGATTGTCAGATCACCGTTTGCCTGCGCCACCGCATCCAGGGTGGCCACAAACACCACCACACCACCGGCCATGGCAGTAATGCTGCTGCCATCCGCCGCCACTTGATAACTGAGCGGCTGGCCCAGGCTGGTGAGCCCCAGATCATTGAGCAGGGATTCCTGCTGGCCGGCATCGTTGTAGAAGCGGGCCGTATCGGCCACCAGATCATCCGAGCCGGCTTCAATGGTGACAGTGGTTGCCGGCTGGTTGAGCTGGGTGATCACCGCTTCCGTGATCATCCCGTTATCGCTGATAACCGCACCGGCGGCGCCGTCTTCAATGGTAATCAGCACATCCGCGGAGGAGGAGTCACCATCCCCGTCGCTGCCGGTATAACTGAATGCCAACTCCTGCACCACCTGGTGATCCAGGTTGCGAGCCGCGTCCAGAGTCCAGGAACCATCCTGATAGACCGTGAGGGTTCCCTTGTCGGTATTGACCACCGCCGGGCTGTTCAGGGCAACCGCGTAATCCACTCCGTCCAGGGTAATGACGTCCAGCGTAAAGGGCGCTTCCAGCCCGGTATCGTTGTCGAACAGATTGCCACCGGCGGAGGTATCCTCGATCACTTCGGCGGTGTCGTCTTCGGCGAAGGGGCTGGAGTCATTCACGACCAGCTGGATGTTGGCAGCAATGGTTTCCGAGGTCCCGTCCGCATCATTCTGGGTGGCATTGATCGCCACCTGGAACAGGGACTTGTCCAGCGCCGGGCGCTGATCCACCGGCAACAACAAGGAGGCATTCACGCTATCGCCGGCCGCGGTCAGGGCCAGCGTCATCACCGTCTGCCCGTCGCTGTCGCGGATCACACTCAGGGACTGACCATCCGGGGCCACCACCACCGTGACCGCACTGCTTTCCGAAGTCATTGCCGCCAGGCTGTCCTGGGTCGCAGAGAAGGTAACCTCATCCGCCTCCTCAATGCGGATATCCCCGGAATCCTGATCGATCCCTCCTGTTTCCAGCTGGGTTTCCGACAGGACCACCGCCTCCGGCTCAATCAACGTGGGCGTGGAATCCGCAGTGGTGTTGCCCGCCAAATCCGTCACCTGGGCATTGAGGGTCCACTGGGTTTGCAGGCTCAGGCCAGAGGCATCCACCGGCACCGTCCAGGCACCACCGGACACCGTCCCGGTGAAGGTATTGGTGGTGGTGCCGTCAGACAGGGTCACGGTCACGATCTGGCCATCTTCCGCATCCGTGGTGCCAGTCAGCTCATCCACTGCCCGCAGCAGGAAAGGGGTCAGCGGCAAACCATCGGGGCCGGTATCAATGTCGATAAAGACGCCCAGGTCGATATCGGCCTGGGTGGATGCCGTGGCCGGGTTACCGGCCTGGTCTTCGGTGTTCACTTGCGCCGTCAGGCCGCCATCCACAAAGCCGGTCAGGTCCACCGGCCCGGCACTCCAGGTGCCACCACTGACGGTGGCATCCGGCACCGTGATCTGGTTGCCGGCACTGTCGGTGAGCACAATGCTGACAGTCTGCCCGTCTTCCACGCCGGTGACGGTGCCCTGCAACTGCACCTCGCTGACGCCGGCGGCGTTGTAAACGATTTCCCCGTTCGGCCCCAGGGTGGTGTCCGCATCATCCAGAAATTCCACGGTCACCTGGGCCAGGGTGTCCTTGTCCACGGTATCCGACGCCGTGGCCGGGTTGCCGGCACGGTCGTCGCTGTTGAGGGTGACGGTCAGGGAGCCATCATCCAGGCTGGACAGGTCCAGATTGGTCAGCGTCCAGGAACCGTCGCTGGCCACCGTGGTATTGAACGTCAGGGTAGACGTTCCATCGTCGAGGGTAACTTCAAGGGGCCGGCCCTGCTCAATCTCTGCTGTGGTGCCGGACAGGGTAACGCTGGTGGCTTCGGCCGCGTTGATCACCACGCCCGCGGACACCTGTACGGTATCGTCGATACTGGCAAGCGTGTCGTGAATGATATCGTCGGAGGCCGACACCGGGTTGCCGGCCTGGTCCGTCACCGTGGCGGAGACCGTCAGCGGCCCCTCTTCCAGGCCAGACAAGTCCAGATTATCCAGCGACCAGGCTCCGCCAGCGACCGTGGCTGATCCCGTCACTTCGATGCCGGCAGAATCGGTGATCACCACATCCACGGTCTGACCGTCTTCCACATCGGTCACCGTGCCGGACACGGTGGTAGAGTCATCTTCATCCGCGTTGAGGTAGCCGCCAAAGCCGTCATTGATGAAATCGTCCTCGAACATGACGGTGATTTCAGCGGTGGCGTCCTTGGTCGCCGGATAGCTGTTGGTGGCTTCGTTGCCAGCATTATCGAAGACGCTGACATTGATGGTGATCGGCCCATCCGCCAGACCACTGAGGTCCGCCGGGTCCGCCGACCAGGACAGGTCGCCCTGTACCTGGGCCGTGGTGGTGACCGTGGTCACCCCATCAGTGATTTCCACCTGAACGGTACGGCCAGGCTCCACATCGGTCACGGTGCCGTTAACCACCGTGGCCAGCGATTCATCCGCGTTGATCACATCGCCCTGGTCCAGGGAGATGACCGTAATAGCGGCATTGGGGTCGTGCTCAATGGTGGCGGTCGCGCTGGCCGGGTTACCGGCGTTGTCCACGGTGTCTGCGGTCAGGGTGAGCGTGCCCGGCGCCAGACTGCTCAGGTCCTCGGTGGTGGACCAGGTGCCATCGCCCTGCACCTGGGTAACAAAGGTAAGCTGCCCGCCCTGGGTATCGGTGACCGTCAGGTTCACGTCGTCCCCGGCCTCCACATTACTCACCGTGCCGGACAGCACAGTGGCATCATCTTCCGCGTCATTGAGAATGCCGGTGTTGCCTTCGAACACCTGCGCATCTTCAAAGCGGGCAGTGATGGTGGCCTCGGTATCCTTGTCGAAGGTGAAGGTCTGGGTCGCTTCATTACCGGCGATGTCGGTACCGGTGAGCGTCATGGTCAGCTCACCGTCGGCCAGGGCCGTCAGGTCCACGCCATCCAGGGCCCAGTTATTCACGCCGTCCAGGCTCTGGTCACCATTGACCGTGACCGTGGTGGTCACGCTGTTACCGCTCTGGTCGGTAATCTCCACATCCAGCACCCGGCCACCTTCAATGCCGGTGACCGTGCCGGACAGGTCCACCCCGGCGGCGATTTCGGCAGCATTCAGCACGCCATCATTCAGTGCCGGGCTGTCCAGATCAGCATTGATGCTGGCCACCGGATCGTAGATGAAGTTGTCTGTGGCCGTGGCGGTGTTACCAGCCTGGTCGGTGACCGTGGCGGTGAGGGTCAACTCGCCCAGCTGCAGGGACGACAGGTCCACATCCGCTGCCGACCACAGCTCACCGCTCACCGTTACGCCCGGCACGTTCACCGTATTGCCGAATGCGTCTTCCACGGTGACGGTCACCGTCTGGCCGTCTTCCACCAGGGGTGCGGTGCCTTGCAGGGTGACGGTGGGGAATTCGCTGGCATTGTAGTAACCGCCCACGCCGTCCGGCACCTGTTCGTCCACGAACTCGGCGGTAATTTCCGCCTGGGTATCCTTGGTAAAGGTGGCCGTCTGGGTGGCCGGGTTGCCGGCTTCGTCGGTGGTGCTGGCTTGCAGGGTCAACGAGCCATCATCCAGCCCGGACAGATCCACGTCGGCCAGCAACCAGGTGCCATCTGCCGCAATGGTGGCGGTGCCTTCGACACTGTTGCCGCCGCTGTCGGAAATCGTGATGGCCACATCCCGGCCGCTTTCCACGTCGAACACGGAACCGGTGAAGTCCACGTCATCCTGTTCCGCCGTGTTGATGCTGTTACCGGCATCGGACGCAATGTCCGCCACCAGCTGCGCCACCGGATCGTATTCAATGGTGTCGCTGGCGGTGGCCTCATTGCCTGCCACGTCCTGAGCCACTACCGCCAGCACCAGCGCCCCTTGCGCCAGCGAGGACAGATTGGCGCCGCTGACTTGCCAGGCACCTCCGGTGACGGTGGCCGAGAAGGTCAGGGTGTCATCGTTGATATCGGTAATGGTGATGTCGACAGTCTGGCCGTCTTCGATACCGGTGACCGTACCGCCGAAGCTGGCGCTCTGCCCTTCCACCGCGTTCAGGTAGCCGGTGATGCCCTCAGGCTGCTGCGGGTCGTCGTACAACGCGGTGATCTCCGCACTGGTGTCCTTGAGTACCGTATCGGTAATGGACGCCGGGTTACCGGCCTGGTCCACGGTGTCGGCGGTGAGCGTCAGGTCGCCATCGTTCAGGCCGCTGAGATCCACATCCGGAACCGTCCAGTTGCCGGACGCATCCAGGGTCGCCTGGAAGGTCAGATCCGGATTCACCCCGTCACTGACGGTAATGTCCACCAGCGCCCCTTCCTGCACAAACTCGAAGCTGCCGGACAGGCTCGTATCCGGGGATTCCGCGTTATTCAACACCGCATCGGCGCCGGTGTCGGCGGTAATACTGATACCGGTGGCCAGGGTATCTTTCAGGAAAGTATCGGTGCGGGTGGCGTCGTTGCCGGCAATATCGGTACCGGTCAGGGTCACCGTCAGGGTGCCATCTTCCAGGGCAGACAGGTCCGCGTTGGCCAGCGTCCAGCTGCCATCGACGGCAATGGTCACCGTATCCGTAAAGGTACCGCCAAGGCTGTCCTCGATGAGGACATCCAGCGTGCGTCCGGGCTCGATATCGGTGACGGTACCGGATAATTCCACGCCCGCCGCCACTTCGGCGGCATTGACGGTATCGTCGCCAGGCTGCGGCACTGAAAATGCCGGGCTGGTGATATCGTCGTTGATAATCGCCACCGGATCATAGATGAAGGTATCGGTGGCAGTTGCCGTGTTTCCCGCCTGGTCAGTCACCGTGGCAGTGAGCGTAATATCGCCCTGCTGCAAGGCCGACAGATCCACATCCGGTGCCGACCAGGTTTCGCCACTGACGGTGACACCCGGCACATTCACCACATTGCCGAATGCGTCTTCCACGGTGACGGTAACCGTCTGGCCGTCTTCCACCAGCGGCGCCGTGCCCTGCAGGGTGACGGTGGGGAATTCCGTGGCGTTGTAGTAACCGCCCACGCCGTCCGGCACCTGTTCGTCCACAAACTCGGCGGTGATTTCCGCCTGGGTGTCCTTGATAAAGGTGGCCGTCTGGGTGGCCGGGTTGCCGGCTTCATCGGTGGTATCAGCAGTGAGAGTCAGGGTGCCTTCATCCAGGCCGCTGACGTCCACATCCGCCAGCAACCAGGTGCCATCCGCCGCGATGGTGGCGGTGCCGGTAACCGTATTGCCACCGCCATCCTCGATGCTGATGGCCACATCCCGGCCGCTTTCCACATCGAAAACCGAGCCGGTGAAATCCACCTCACCCTGTTCCGCCGCATTGATACTGGTTCCTGCATCAGCGGCAATATCCGCCACCAGCTGCGCCACCGGATCATATTCAATCACGTCGCTGGCGGTGGCCTCGTTGCCCGCCGTGTCAGACGCAACCACGGTCAGTGTCAGGTCGCCTTGCGCCAGCGAGGACAGGTCTTCACCGTTCACCTGCCAGGCGCCACCAGTGACAGTGGCCGAGAACGTCAGAGTGTCATCGTTGATATCGGTAATGGTGATAGCGACGACCCGCCCGTCTTCGATGCCGGTAACGGTACCTCCGAAGCTGGCGCTCTGGCCTTCCACCGCGTTCAGATAACCGGTAATACCTTCCGGCTGTTGCGGATCGTCGTAGAGTGCGGTGATCTCTGCACTGGTGTCTTTAACGACCGTGTCGGTAATAGACGCCGGGTTACCCGCCTGATCCACAGTCTCGGCGGTCAGCGTCAGGTCGCCGTCATTGAGGCCACTCAGATCCACATTGGGCACGGACCAGTTGCCGCTGGCATCCAGGGTCGCCTGAAACGTCAGCGCCGGGTTCACCCCATCGCCAACGGTGATATCCACCACCGCGCCTTCCTGTACGAAGTCGAAACTACCGGACAGGACGGTGTCGGGGGCTTCCTGGTTATTCAGTACCGCATCGGCGCCGGTATCAGCCGTGATGCTGATACCATTGGCCAAAGTGTCTTTCAGGAAATTGGTGATCTGGGTCGCTTCGTTGCCCGCGATATCGGTGCCGGTGAGCGTCAGGGTCAGCGGGCCATCCTGGAGCGTGGAAAGGTCAGCGCCGGTGAGACTCCAGCTACCATCAGCGGCAATGGTGACGGTATCGGCAACACTGCCACCGGCACCATCCTCAATCAGCACATCCAGTGTGCGACCGGCTTCGATATCGGTGACCGTACCGGAAAAGTCCACACCCGCCGCCACTTCGGCGGCATTGACGGTGTTGTCATTCACCACCGGCACAGAAAACGCCGGGCTGGTCACGTCATCGTTGATGATGGCAATGGGGTCATAAATAAAGCTGTCTACCCCAAACGCCGGGTTACCGGCAAAATCCGTGGTGCTGGCCAGCACAAAAATCTGGCCCGGTTCCAGGCCGGACAGATCAACGTTATCCGCCTGCCAGGTATTGCCCGAAATCGTGACCCCGCTCACTACCACCACGTTGCCGAGAATGTCGCGAACCTGGATATCCACCGGAAGCCCGTCACTGATGAAGTTGGCACTCCCCTGCAGGGTCACCCCATCGGAGGCCTCATCGGCATTGTAGTAGCCGCCGACACCATCAGGGGTCTGCTCATCGACGAACTCGGCGGTCAGGTCGTTAAGGGTATCCTTGAAATAAAAGGTCTCACGGGTGGCTTCGTTACCGGCCAGATCCGTGGTGGTCACCGATAACGTCAGCAGGCCCTCCTCCAGCCCGGTCACATCCACACCGGTGAGAGACCAGCTGCCATCAGACTGTACCGTTGCGGAACCGCTGGCACTGTTGCCGTTGCCATCCGCTATGACGATGTCCAGCTCACGGCCGGGTTCCACGTCGTTGACCCGGCCATTGAAGTCCACGTCGGCGACTTCAGCGGCATTCAGAATGCGTCCCACATCGGACGTGATCGGACGCGGAATCTCGGCGATGGGATCGTAAATAATGGTGTCGCTGGCAGTCGCCGGGTTGCCGGCCACGTCTTCCACGCTGGCTTCCAGCGTCAGCTCACCAGGCGCCAGTGAAGACAGGTCCTGATTGTCGAGCTGCCAGGCGCCACCGCTGACCTGGGTAGTAAAGGTAAGACTGTCGCCGGCTTCATCAGTGATGACCAGAGTCACCGTCTGGCCATCTTCAACCTCCGTGACCGTGCCGGTGAAACCGGCCATCTGGCCTTCCGCGGCATTTAAATAACCGCCCACGCCATCCGGCTGCACCGCATCGACAAACTCGGCGGTGATGGCCGCCTGGGTATCCATGTCCACGGTATCGGTGATGGTCGCCGGGTTGCCGGCCTGGTCCACGGTGCTGGCGGTGAGGGTTAGCGTACCGTCGTCGAACACGTCCAGATCCACATCGGGGATCGACCAGTTACCACTGGCATCCAGCGTGGCGGTCAATACCAGATCCGCGTGCCCGGCGCCGCTGACAGTCACCTCCACGTCGGCTCCCGCCTGCACATCGGCAAAGGTACCGCTAAGGGTGTTGTCCACCGCTTCCACCGCGTTGACCACATCATCAGTGCCGGTGGCGGCTTCCACATCCACACCACTGGCCAGCGTATCCTTGATGCTGTCGTCGGTGCCGGTAACCCGGTTGCCGTAAGGGTCCTGATAGGTAGCGACCGCGGTGAGCGGCCCTTCTGCCAGTGAACTCAGGTCTGCATCGGGCACCGAGAAACGGCCATCCTGCACCACGGCCGTAAAGGTCACGGAACCGCCCTGGCCATCCAGAACAATCACATTCACCACGGTGTCATCGAGAATATCGGTGGTGGTGCCCACCAGATCCACCGCATCCTGCTCAAAACGGTTTACGTAACCATCGCCGCCATCCTGAATCTGGATACTGATAGCGGCATCATTGGGAAGCAGGTCCGGGGGCGGACCCTGCCTGGTATCACGGGAATGATCCCCGGCATCGGCCACGCCACGGGTCTGGTACCCGGAAGCCGGGATATCACCTGCACCATCGCGGGAAACATTGGTGAAGAAAGATGCCAGAGAGGACTGGCTTGAAGAAGACGCCAGATCGGCTTCCGGGCTGCTGCTCTCCGGAAATTCCAGCAAGGGGACATCGGGAAGAACCGCTTCTCCAGGTTCCAACGGAACCAGAGAACCATCCTCCATCAACTTCCATACGACCCCATTCAGGTTCAAATACGCCTGAATAGCCACTGCACTTCCTTCTGCCATGGCCCTACCCTTTATTGTGGTGACGTCATTGCATTATTCACGCATGAATTCCGTTCTGCCAGTGATGTCAGCCTTAACATCGTGCATAAATTGTTGCGCAACAACAGCAACCCGGTATCAAATCCAGCAGCCCGTCGACTCTGTCACAACGCCCCAGTTTCTGATTGAATACCGTCCCTTTCTGGCAGAAACCACCCGGCCTGTCTACACTACTATTGCTGCTGTGCCGGAAGAGTTTTTCTGAACCTGTTCGACGGGGCACACGTCCAGCCACGCCGTTTTTTTGCTATCAGTCCACTTAACCGTTGCGCGCGAACGCCTGGCCAGGATTCGGCAGGGCGATTGAGATCACTTAACAGACCCTTATATGGCACGCATTCCGGAAAATTTCACACATGATCTGTTGGCCCGTACCGACCTGGTAGAGCTGATTGATGCCCGCGTGCCCCTGAAGAAAACCGGCCGCAACTACAGCGCCTGCTGCCCCTTCCACCAGGAAAAAACGCCCTCCTTCACCGTGGCTCCAGACAAGCAGTTCTATTATTGCTTCGGTTGCGGCGCCTCCGGCAATGCGGTGGGCTTCCTGATGGAATACGAGCACCTGAGTTTCCCGGAGGCAGTCAAACAGCTGGCCAGCCGGGCCGGCATGGAAGTGCCCGAATCCCGGCCGGAAACCGCCGCCGACCGGCAAAAGAAGGACCGGCTACAATCGCTTTACGACCTGCTCAGCCGCGCCGAAAAGTTCTACGCGCAGCAGCTGCGCCAGGCGCCAGAGCGACAAAAAGCAGTAAACTACCTTAAAAATCGGGGATTGAGCGGCGAAATTGCAAAAAAATTCGCGATTGGGTTTGCACCACCCGGTTACGATAATTTGATCAACGGCCTGTCACTCACCGAAACCAGCCTGGAGCACGCCCTCACCGGCGGGCTGCTGGTACGCAAGGACGACACCGGCCGCACCTACGACAAATTCCGCGATCGCATCATCTTCCCGATCCGCGACAGTCGCGGGCGCACCATCGGCTTCGGTGGCCGGGTGCTCGGCGACGGCAAACCCAAATACCTGAACAGCCCGGAAACCCCCGTTTTCCACAAGGGCCAGGAGCTTTACGGGCTGTGGGAATGGCGTCAGAGCCGCGACCGCAGTGACCGTCTCTATGTGGTGGAAGGCTACATGGACGTGATCGCCCTGACCCAGCACGGCGTCCCCAATGTGGTCGCCACCCTGGGCACCGCCACTACCGAAGATCACGCCCGCAAACTGTTTCGCCAGGTCAACGAAGTGATTCTCTGTTTCGACGGCGACAAGGCCGGCGTCCGCGCCGCCTGGCGGGCTCTCGAATCCCTGCTGCCGGCGCTGGATGACGGCAAACAAGTGCGCTTCCTGTTCCTGCCAGACGGCGAGGACCCGGACACACTCGTGCGCCAGCAAGGCCCCGAGGCGTTGCGAGCACTTACTGACAAGGCCGACGCCCTGTCCACTTACCTGTTCCGGCACCTGTCCGAAGGGCTCGACCTGGACACCGTGGACGGCCGTGCCCGGCTGGCCCGACTGGCCCTGCCATTCCTGGATAAACCCGCCGGCCCGGTTTACCGCGCCCTGCTTACCGAAGAGCTCAGTCGCCTTACCCGGCTGGACAAGGAATCGCTGATCCAGCTCAAACCCGCCCCGGCGGCGCCTCGCCCAACAGCACCCCCCGCCCCCTCAGAGCCCCCTCAGGATGCCAGCGCGTACGGCTACGAAGACGCAGGCTATCCGCCGGCGGAGGACGACCCTGGCATGCCCTACCCGGAAGACTTCGGCTTTGCGGACGACGGCAACCAGGGCAATGCCGGCTTCAACGGCGGCAGCCCCAATCGCACGCGCCCCAACCCACGCCAGAACAGCGGCCGCAAAGGCCCGCTCACCCTGGCTGAGCGCCTGGTGTTGGTGCTGCTGGATTACCCTTCACTGATTGACCAACACCCGCTGCCCGAGGGCATCGATACCCTCCCGCTGCCGCATATCGACCTGCTGGTCCAGGTAGCCGGCCTGTGCCGACAGAACCACAGCGCCGCCGCGCTGCTTGGCGCCCTGATGGCGCTGGAGCAGGGCGAAACCCTGTCTCGCCTGCTCAAGGCCAGCCTCAAGCCGCCCATGGCCGAAGAAATGGCCACCCGGCTATGGCTGGATGCCCTGTCACAGCTGGAAGTGACCCGGCTGGAGGCCGCCCTGCTGGAAGTGGAACAGGCCGGCATGCCCGACCCGGCACACTGGCAGGCGCTGCATAAAGCCCTGGCCGAAGCGCGCCAGCACGCCCGCAAACCCTTCGACTAGGCCGGCCCATGCAACACCCCCAGGGTTGCATTGACTGGCCGTAGCCCCCACATCCCGGTATAATACGCCGTTTTCCCACGCCACCATCACGCTGGCCAGCGCAAGCTTCCAGCACGACGTTACGGGCTTTATTGCATGACGACTCAAAAGCAGCAGCAACAATCTCAGCTGAAGCAGTTGATCGCACTGGGTAAGGAACAGGGCTACCTTACCTACGCCGAAGTGAATGACCACTTGCCGGATTCCATTACCGACACTGATCAAGTGGAAGACATCATTCAGATGATCAACGACATGGGCATCACCGTGGTGGAAAAAGCCGCCGATGCCGATCAGTTGACGATCGATGAAAGCGCCGACAGCACCGACGAAGTCGCCGCTGAAGAAGCCGCTGCCGTGCTCGCCTCCGTAGAAAACGAACCCGGCCGCACCACCGACCCGGTGCGCATGTACATGCGCGAAATGGGTACCGTGGAGCTGCTGACCCGCGAAGGCGAAATCGAAATTGCCAAGCGTATCGAAGAAGGCACCCGTGAAGTCCTGCACGCCCTCGCCTTCTGGCCCGGCGCCGTCGACATGGTGATCGACGAATACGCTCGCGTGGAAAACGAAGAACGCAAGCTAACCGACATCATTGCCGGTTACCTGGATCCCAACGACGATGGCGCTGCGGCAACCAACGTCAACCGGGATCCTGCCTTCGCCGAAAAAGCCAAGAAAGCGGCGGAAGAAAAAGCCAAGGCCAAAGAAAAAGCCAAGGAAGAAGGCACTGACGACAAAGACAGCGACGACGATGAAGAAGAAGATGAAGGCGGCCTGGATCCTGTTCTGGCGGCAGAGCGTTTCGAGACGCTGAAAAAGCTGCACGAAAAAGCCGAGCGCTCACTCAAGCGCAACGGTCGCGATCACGCCTCCAGTGCCAAGGCTCTGGAAGCCCTGGCCGAACACTTCACCCTGTTCAAACTGGTGCCGCGCATTTTCGACGGCATGCTGGTCGGTGCCCGCGACAACCTGGACCTGGTGCGTAAATTCGAGCGTCAAATCATGTCCGCCACCATTCGCCGCGGCGGCATGGATCGCAAGGATTTCATCAAGGTATTCCCTGGCAACGAAACCAACATGGACTGGATCGATGGCCAGCTGAAAACCAAAAAAGGCAAAGCCATCGCCGACAAACTCGGCGCAGTCAAAGAAGATGTTCAACGTGCCCAACGCAAGATCGGCACCATTGAAGACATCATTGGCCTGCCCGTGGGCGACATCAAGGAAATCAACCGTCGCATTTCCATCGGTGAAGCCAAGGCACGTCGCGCCAAGAAAGAAATGGTGGAAGCCAACCTGCGTCTGGTTATTTCCATCGCCAAGAAATACACCAACCGCGGCCTGCAGTTCCTCGACCTGATTCAGGAAGGCAACATTGGCCTGATGAAAGCCGTGGACAAGTTCGAATACCGCCGTGGTTACAAGTTCTCCACCTACGCCACCTGGTGGATTCGTCAGGCCATCACCCGCTCCATCGCCGACCAGGCGCGCACCATCCGTATCCCGGTACACATGATAGAGACCATCAACAAGATCAACCGGGTACAACGTCAGATGCTGCAGGAAATGGGCCGCGAACCGACCCCGGAAGAACTGGGTGTCCGTCTGGAAATGCCGGAAGACAAAGTCCGCAAGGTACTGAAGATCGCCAAAGAGCCGATCTCCATGGAAACCCCCATCGGTGACGATGAAGATTCCAGCCTCGGCGACTTTATCGAAGACGGCAACATGGAATCGCCGGTGGACTCTGCCACCTCACTGGGCCTGGAAGAAGCCACCCGTGATGTGTTGGCTAACCTGACCGCCCGTGAAGCCAAAGTCCTGCGCATGCGCTTCGGCATCGACATGAACACTGACCACACCCTTGAGGAAGTGGGCAAACAGTTCGACGTAACCCGTGAGCGTATCCGTCAGATAGAAGCCAAGGCGCTGCGCAAACTGCGCCACCCGAGCCGCAGCGAACACCTACGCAGCTTCCTCGACGGCGACTTGTAAAGAACGCCCGACGCTAGAAGCCGGATGCAAGACACGACCCGGGCTGCGATGCAGTCCGGGTCAATAATAAAAAAGGAACTCCCTTTCCCGGAATCAAATACACGTTATAATCCGTGCCCGCGTAACACGCGCGGCACGTCTGGCGTCAAAAATTCAACGCCGGACAACGCTTCAGGGCCTATAGCTCAGCTGGTTAGAGCAGTCGACTCATAATCGATTGGTCCCAGGTTCAAGTCCTGGTGGGCCCACCATTTCTTTACGCCAAATGCTTTATTTTTTCCTTTTAAATCAGAAGGATAATAAATCTTCGGCGGCAATCCCCTCTCAGCCATTTAGCCTGGCACCGATCGATTTCTCTCAAAGGTACAATTTCGGTACAGTGGCCGAATGCAGCAGGGATCGATAAGGCTATGGCAACACTCGTCAAAACCCCGTCCGGCACATGGAAAGCCGTCATTCGCAAAACCGGCTTCCCCACGACCTCAAAGACCTTTCGCACCAAACGCGATGCGGAAGATTGGTCGCGTCGCACCGAAGATGAAATGGTGCGCGGCGTCTACATCCAACGCGCCCCGGCAGAACGAATGACCGTGGCGGACGCGCTCAAGCGTTACCTGGCAGAAGTCTCCCCAACCAAGCGCCCCGCTTCTGCAGCCTGTGACCTCCGGCACTCCAAACCACTAATCAAAGGCTTGGGCAAATACTCTCTCGCCGCCCTGTCGCCTGAGATCATTGCCAAGTACCGCGATGAACGTCTCGCAGGCCTGGACCGCAAAGACGCCAAGGGCAATCCTGACCCCAAACCTCGCTCACCCAACACGGTAAGGCTCGACCTGGCGTTGCTCGGTCATATGTTCAATACCGCTATCAGGGAATGGGGAATCGGGCTGCCAGCCAACCCCGTGCAAAATATTCGTCGCCCTGCCCCACCACCCGGACGTGAGCGCCGGCTAAGTCAGGCGGAAGAAGAGCGCCTGCTGACTGAAGTCGACAGCCACTCCAACCCCATGCTTGGCTGGATCGTACGGCTGGCCCTGGAAACTGGCATGCGCTCAGCGGAGATCACCACACTGCGGCGCAACCAGATCGACCTGAAACGGCGGGTTGTGCGCTTGCTTGAGACCAAGAACACCGCACCGCGAACTGTCCCACTTTCCAGTACAGCGACAGCGATACTGCAGGAGGCCCTGGACAATCCCATCCGCCCCATAGATACAGATCTAGTATTCTTTGGTGAACCAGGCAGGGACGGACAACGCAGGCCCTATAACTTCAACAAACCCTGGCTAAAGGCGAAGGGAAGCGCCGGATTGAAAGAGCTACACTTCCATGACCTGCGCCATGAAGCAGTAAGCCGGCTGGTAGAAGGAGGGCTCAGCGATCAGCAAGTGGCTGCTATCAGCGGGCACAAGTCCATGCAGATGCTGAAGCGATACACTCACCTCAGGGCCGAAGACTTGGTAGATGAGCTGGACTCAATTACGACCCGTCGAGCCGAAAAACAGAAGACACGCTCTTAAGGCTAGCCACCAGCTTGTGTGCCGTTTGGCGAGTGATGCCCAACTCCTTCGAGATGTCTGACTGGGTGAACCCCATACTCAGAAGAACAACGATTTCTTTTTTCTGATCCGTCAGCCTTTCATCAACCATGCACCGGGCCAGATCTCGCAAGACCTGACGATCGGAAGGTTGATAGGCATTACTGACAACCAAACTATGGACGTAGTGATCGACCATAACGTTTCCACTATCTGCAACAGGGCTCGCAGGAGAAGAGCTCTGCCGCATCAAACGAGCCAGTTCCAGATCAAACTGTTTTTGATTTCTCCTAACCCTTTTGTATTCAATATTCCAAGCGCCACCAGGAAGGCGCGCTTTATGACGTCTACAGTAACGGCTACTTAGCCGGCGCGATGCAGCATCCTCCACGGGCAGCCCCACAGCTTCCGCATACTCAGCAAGCTCTGAAAAAGCCCCACAGTAACGGCAAAAGCTCTTTCTCCGCCTTAGATTCAATCGCTCCTCACCAGGCCGAGATATCGATGAGTGCTTAGCAGCACAGCCATAACTTAAATCGACCAAAGTCTCTGAAGTTGCGATGACCTCTTGGTTAACAACCCCTCCAATCTCCTGCTGCTTCATTATCCGCCGCAAAGCACTGCGCAGGGCCAGGACCAAATTGTCAAAACCCAAAGCTACAGCGACCTCACTAAGAGATGCCTCAGTACCACACCCAGGCATCGGCCCGTGCTTAAACTCAGTCGAGATTTCCTCCCAATAGGCATCAACAGCCGGATCAATCAGGTCCTCAACCAGTCTTATCAACGGGTAGCGTTTGGAAGAAAGCGTGTAGGGCCCCCATCGCTCCGCAAACAATTCTATCGCTTCAGCAATACCTGGATTACAGCCATCCCAGATATGAATAACCGGATAAACATTCATGTCAGCCAGATTGGTCACATAACTTACAGAATGCAAGCGCCGGCCTTCGTAATCTCTACGTTAACTAAGGTTATCTACAGAGGATTACGTCATGACCATCGAAGAAACCCTCCTCCAAAGCTTTGGCCCTCTACTCAGCATTGGGCAGCTAGCCAACATACTGGATCGCTCTCCCGAGGGTTTGCGAATCAGCTTGAGAAACAGCAGCGAATGGGCCTCGCGCATTAATCAGACCCGTTTAAAAATCGGTCGTAGAGTTTATTTCCGAACCTCAGAAATCGCTGAGGTACTTAGCCAAGATAACGAAATTGATACACGGTCAAACCAGACAACCCGGCAGATCATAGAGGGTTAATCTGATGCCTCTATTGCCGGATCGCAATCGGCAAGGCGATTTCTTTGTAGCTGATATACTGGATGCCGCCCCAAAAGATGATATGGCCAGCATGGAGCACCCGTTTTTCGCATTGCGGGCCGGCGATAAGCGCATCCGTACTTACGAACGAAACGGCAGAAAAGTCACTGTTCTTCCTGGAGCGACCGGGCTCGCGTCTATCCACGACAAAGACCTGTGGATCTATTGCATCAGCCAAATTGTAGAAGCCAAGAACCGGGGACGAGAAGTATCGAGTACGGTGCGCTTTATAATGGGCGACTTCCTAAAAGTAACTAACCGGTCAACATCAGGCCGCGACTACAAGCGTGCTGCAAAGATGCTGCGACGTCTTAGTGGTACGCGTATTGAAACCAACATAGAGACGAACGGTCAGCGCGAGCGGCAAGGATTTGGCCTAATAGATTCTTGGCGGGTAGTGGAGAGATCGCCAAATAATAACCGTATGGTGGCGGTGGAGGTGACATTACCTGACTGGTTATTCCGATCGGTCGAGGACATGCAAGTGCTGACCTTGAGTCGCGATTACTTCCGACTAAAGCCTTTGGCCAAGCGTATGTATGAACTGGCCCGGAAACACTGTGGAAACCAGCCGCGTTGGAGGGTAAAACTCACCACTCTCTTTGAGAAAAGCGGCAGCATGGCTTCTCTTAGCGAGTTTCGAAGGGGCATCATGGCCCTAGCCCAAGACGGGAACCTACCCGATTATCTCATAGCCTACGATGACGGACGGCGCCTGATAACCTTTTACGCTGATGGCCCTAAGGGCAAGCGGGCCGAGATTGAAGACATGCTGGCTGGGCGGCCCCATGTCGCTGTTAACGCTCACCTCACCCAACACAAACGCAGGCAAGCAAAAAGTAAGCGTGTGTAAAGCCACACCGCCCCTGTGGATAACTTATTAGCCTGTGAATTAGCACGTGCTTTCACACACGCTAACCTGTGGATTGATACGTGCTTTCACACACACCAACTTCGTGCTTTCACACACAAGCGCTTTCCGGAAAGCTAGTGATTACAGGGGTTGCATGAGTGACTGCTGCACCGTAACGCGCGCGCGCGATTTAACTTAAATATAATCTTTAACATTTGACGGAACTGAAAATAAGCCAAGAGCATGCCGAGTATGCACCAACCTTGGCGTTCAACCCGTCAGCCAAGCTGACACATTCCCACCTTTAGCGGCTAAAATGTGAGCAGCCAAGTAACACTGTAGCGGAGAGAAAAATGAACGACAGACCACCACACCGTTCTGACCATGGACCTAGACGGCTTACCGAGCAGGAAATCGAAGCACTTCGAGAAGAGGCAAAACACGACCTCAAAAGGATGCAAGAAAGGCTGCGACTTCGGAAAGGCAACAAAGAGAAACAGCCCTTCTAGTATGAATACAGAGCGACACTGATCGCACTGGGGGCGGCCTTTAGCGGCTAAAGGTTTTTTTGAACACTGGACGAAAGGAGTAAGACATGACGTCAAATTCAGCATCAGGATCAGATCAAGGCCCCAGAAAACTGACACAAGAAGAAATTGAAGATCTGCGACGAGAGATGCAAAGGGATGGGCTTTGGGCCAAGAACAAGCTACGAAAACAACGTGAAAGAAGAGCCAAACTCAAATAACCCTACAAGGATGACCTCGCCAGAAACGCTGCTACAACGCTTTTACTCTGCTTCTAGACCACTATTTTTACCCTTCCAAATGCTTTTACAGCGATTTCCAGCATTATTAATTACTCCCACTTTCGCCAAATTACTAAGCCAATAAAAAACCTCTTGTTTTTGCTTTCAAACAGCAAATAAAAAGCGATAGGATCGCATCATAAATCGTTTTAAAAGTGTTTTTTATTAGGGCAGGACAGGTGAAGTAGGCCCACCGGGACAAGCCCGGCGAACCACTTCACAATCCTTATTCGCACAAGTGCTCAACGGGTCCTGCTCTGCGAGGCAAACGCTACCGCCGAAAGAGATAATGATGACTGGATCGCCAACTCGAAAAGGCACCACACCCATTAAGGTATGGGTGTTTCCTGATGAAAAAGGTGACATTGTGAATAAGGCAAAGTCCGCGGGCCTTAGCGCTTCCGCCTATTTACGAAATGTCGGAATGGGTACGCCAGTAACAGGCATAGCTGACAAGGAAGCAGTAATGGAGCTGGTGAAGATCAATGCCGATTTAGGCAGAATTGGCGGCTTGTTGAAAATGTGGCTCACCAATGACGAGAAGCTGGAACTTGAGGGGCACAGCTCAGCCAGACTCGAAAGTGTCATTCTGGCTGCTCTTAGAGATACGAAAGCCATTCAGGCCCTGCTCTACCAAAAAGCCTCCGCGCTAAAATTTTAGCGGCTAAAGTTCTCATGATCAGCAAACGGGTCACCATGAACCACGGCGGCAAGAGCAGCTTCAGCAGGCTGACCAACTATTTGCTCAATTCCCAGGGCAAGGAATTCAGGGTCGGTTCCATCTCGATCACTAACTGCCGCTCAGAAACCCCGGAGTGGGCAGCCCTGGAGATTGAGACCACCCAGAGCCTCAACCAAAGGGCTACAGGCGATAAAACCTACCACCTGATTATTTCCTTTCCCGAGGGAGAGACACCAAAAACAGAGGCCTTGAAGAGCATAGAAAGCGAGATGTGTAACGCACTGGGCTATGGCGAGCACCAGCGAATAAGCGTCGCCCACCAAGACACAGATAACTTCCATATTCACATTGCGATCAACAAAATTCATCCCGTGCGCCTGACCATGCATGAGCCATATCGCGACTACAGGATTCGGGATAACGTCTGCTTAGCGCTAGAAAAAAAGCATAGCCTGCAGCCAGATAATCACAAAAAGAAGCGCACGCTGGCTGAGGGTCGGGCACAAGATATGGAGAACATGAGCGGTCGGGAAAGCCTGTTGAGCTGGGTTCGAAAGCACTGTGCGGAAGCGGTGAAGGAAGCAGAAACCTGGCAGCAGCTCCATGAAACCATAGCGAAATACGATATAAAGCTAGTACCGCAAGGGGCGGGCCTGGTATTTAAATCGGGATCAGGGATAGCTCTGAAAGCCAGCACCGTCAGTCGTGATTTCTCAAAAGCAAAGCTTGAGAAAAGGCTTGGCTGCTACCGCGCCATTGAAGGACAAGCCTCGGAACCAGAGGTTAAATATCAAGACGAGCCGGTCCAGAGGGGCCCACATTCAGCAGAATTGTTCGCCGAATACACTAAAGCCAAATCGGAAGGGAGAGCCTTAAAAAGCCAAGCCATCAAAGGAGCCATTCAAAAAAGGGAAAAGTTAATTGCTGCTTCCAAACGTTCTGCCAACTTGAAGTGCCAGGCACTTAGAACTTTGGCCAGTGGGCGAACCGCAAAACGCCTAGTGTATATGAGGATCAACCGCTCACTTCAAAACGAGATCAACCGCATCCGTGAGGAATACGCTAGAGAGCGGAATAAAATCAAGAGTCGACACCTTCTTCCAAGCTGGAACGATTGGCTAAGAAAGCAGGCAAAACAGGGTAACGATGAGGCACTGCAAGTGCTGAGATCACAGCGATCCAAGCCATCTCAGGGTAATAGTATCGGCCAGCCTCAGCACAAAAAAGGCAACCAGACGTCGGGAATCCGAGCCGATGGGGTCACCAGGAAGGGCACCATTATTTACCAGATTCATGGGCAAGCTGTACGTGACGATGGCGAGAAATTGATATTACCGCCGCAGCCGAAGGAGGAGACGCTTATTGCGACGCTTTCTCTGGCCAAGACCAAGTATGGGAAGAACCTCGAGTTATCGGGTACCCCTGGATTCCGTTCTCAAATAGCAAAAATAGCAGGCGAAAATTCCATGGATGTAAATTTCACCGGCATACATTCACAAAAGGTCATGCTGAATTCCGATCCGAATAGGCGTTATAAAGCTAAACAAAATCGAACAACCCTACGCTAAATTTTAGCGGCTAAAATTAACCATCTCGGAATAACCGAATACCGTGCATAACCTCAAAGAAATACCGCCATCATTTCTGATAGCATCCCGACATCTTGATTAAAATTGGTGCAACCATGAATAAAACATTTATTGCATCTCTTCTCGTATTGCTCTCATTCAATTCTGCCAATGCTGGAATCGCCACCATCGACGTGACCAACATCATCCAGACCACGCTGTCCTCGATTGAAAACATGTCCCAGACGGCAAAGCAGATCGAGGAATACCGGACTCAGTTGCTGCAGCTCGAAGATCAGATCAAGAACACCACAGGTGTGAATGACTATCTTTGGGATCAGACCGATTCCACGATCAACCAGCTTATCAATGCCACTGACGCCATTAAGGTGTATTCCCAGCAGGCCGGCAGCCTCGATGCCTGGCTGGATAAATTCGGGGGCGACCTGGGCGAGTATCGCAACATCAACTGCTTCCAGGAAGACGGTTGCCGGGGCACCTATGACGATCTGTACGCCGCCGGCAGCACCACCCAGAAAGCGGCCAATGATAAGGCCCTGGTGGGCGTCCAGATGCAGCAGGATCAGCTAGAGCAGGATGCCCAACGGCTGCGGCAGCTCCAGAACCAGGCACAGAACCCGGAAGGCCGTCTGGCCGCACTGGAATATGCCAATCAGTTTGCCAGCCAGCAGTCTGCCCAGCTCCTGCAGATTCGCTCCCTGATGGCCCAGCAAAACCAAGCTTTGGTTGCCCGTATGCAGGCTGAGAACAGTCGCGAGGCTCTGCAGCATGCCAGCTCAGAAAATCTCCGTGCGGGCACGTACAAGGAAAGTAGCAGGAAGTCATACACTGTGGGAGACGCCCGATGAAGTTCATTCTAGCAAGCACCATCTTTTTCTCTGGAGTATTGCTATCTGGCTGCGGAGAAAATGAGCCAACTAACCCAACCACAGATCAATCCAAATCAGCCACACAGAGTCATGCTGGAGATTTTGAGAAGAGCTCTCGCAAGAGCTATACCGTTGGTTCCATCAAAGATAGGGAAGAGAAGTAACAGGGATCGTTATCATGAAATTCACTCAACTCGTTAACCAGTGGCAATTAAAGCTCATAACTATGACCATGCTGCTCACCGTAGGAAAAACCGGTAATGCAGCAGTTAATAATTCTGACATCTCCGAAAATGTGCTCGATGCCTTCATGAATCAAGCGGCTTCCTGGTCGGCAGTAATCACAGACCGGGCAAGCTGGCTTTTCTGGTGCCTGGTCGCTATCTCCATGATCTTCACCTTCGGCTTTATGGCTCTACGCCAGGCAGACATCGGGGAGTTCTTTTCCGAATTTATCCGCTTTACTGTCTTCGTCGGATTTTATTGGTGGTTGCTCATTAACGGCCCGGATATGGCCTCTGACATCATTGAGGGTCTGCAGCAGATAGGGGGGAAAGCGAGCGGCCTTGGTGAAGGCTTTGTGCCAGGCAACGTAATGGATATGGGTTTTGAGATCTTCTTTCGCATCCTTGATAACAGCAGCGCCTGGCAGTTGGCAGAGTCTATTTTCGCCTTTTTTCTAGGTCTGATCATTATTGTGATGATGTGCCTGATCGCCGCCAACATGATCGTACTGCTATGCAGCTCCTGGATTCTTCTCTATGCCGGCGTCCTCTTCCTGGGCTTTGGTGGCTCCAAGTGGACGAGCGACATTGCCATTAACTACTTCAAAACCGTCTTGGGTTTGGCGGCGAGCATTATGACAATGGTGCTGATTATCGGCATCGGAAATAGCATTCTAGATGACTACTACACCAGCCTATCAGAGGGGATTCATCTGAAAGAACTGGCCGTAGTGGCCATAGCCGCCATCATCCTGTTCCTCTTGGTCGATAAAGTGCCCCAGATGGTGGCCGGCATCATTAACGGCTCCAGCATCAGCGGGCCAGGAGGTTTCGGCGCTGGCACCGCCATGGGCGCCATGGCTCTTGGTGGAGCAGCCGTTGCCACAGGGGGCGCTGCAGCGGTAGCGGGAGCGAAACAAGCGTTCGGTGGGGCTTCAGCCCTAAATGCGGCCTTCAAACAAGCAAATACCAACATGTCATCAGGACAAGGAGCCTTCAAAAACGCCCCTGTTGGTGCGGGAAGCGGCGGCAGCAAGACATCTAGCTTTGCTGCGGCCATGAATACCGGGGTCAACTATATGAGCGATGTGGCGGCCAACCTGGGCAAAGGCACAGCAAAGGCTGCGAAAGAAGGGATCAGCAACCACATGGAGGGTGCGCGTGAATCCCTTTCCAACACCGCAGGCGGCAAGATCGCCTCGGCTATCCGGGAACAAGGGGCCGCACAGAACACCAGTGAGGCCCAGACCGATACCGGCAGCAGTGATGCCGGCGCAGATGTTCCCGGTTCCAAACACGACGAAGTGAACGACTTTGTTAACAAGGGAAAATAGGTAATGTTAACTCATCCCATATTATCTAATATCTTTACAAGCCAACGTGGCTCATCAATCATCAGAGACTTATCAACCTCAACTGCCTCAATGCGCTCATTGTATTTTCTAATCAAGCGTGCCACACCTTCTCTAATATTGTCCCCATCGTAGATGGATATCTCTTCGATATTGGTGCCAATGAAAGCTTCAGCTGACTGAACCAGGATACTATCGGCCATACCTACGTTCTCCGCCATCTGTTTGGCCGCTTGCATTCGGCCTTCTAACGTAAGAATAACCGGGCGAAAACCGGCCTTTTTATTTTCAATACACCGATCAACCAACTTTTCCATAGGTGCAACCGTTACATGAAAAGCAGTGGTCCCGACCTGAAAATCACCTTCTCTATCTGTCTGAAGGTCAGCAGCATTAGCTTGATCCAGACCGATATCCTCATCAGGAAAGCGCAACTCTAGCTTGGCTCCGACAAGGTGTTGCAAAACAGCTCCGGTTGGCTTGTCTGAACGTTCTGATGCAGCCTGAAGGATGTCATTCACAATAAAAGAAACAGGTTTATCTGCTTTAATATCAACAGCTATTCGCTGTTTATCGAAGTAATCAGACCTAACGCACCCTACAAAATATTTTTCAAGGTCATAAGACACGCGCTTGGGGTCTACTTCAGCCCCTTCAGGAAGATCAACACCATTAACCACATCGCGAAAAGAGGCCGCCAAAAGAACGGTGCCACGGGAAGTCCTACCTCCTTCCCTGGTGAAAAGTCGTCTTTCGCCATGACGAGCAAGGATTCGAGCTATTGTGGTTCCACTTAACCCACGAACCTGACTCTTTCCATTGCTATATAACTTATCGTCATCAATATACAGGCCATCCGCGAGCATTTGCGAAACCACCAAGCCTGCGTTCATGACATTTGTATTTATTGCACCATTCTTAGAGCGGTTACTTTCATACCATGCTGCAGCTGCGTCTAGATACCGTTGCTGCACAACATTTTGATCAGCCATTCCCTATTTTCCTGTTGCTTTTCTTTGCGTTTAACAGGTGAGGAACAATCATATTCTCAGCGACCCATTCAACTACCGGAACAGCGACAGCATCTCCAAATCCATAATGAACCTGAGAGTCCCTCATGTTTTCGAGGGAATACCAACCCGCCCCCATCAAACGCGCATACTCCAAACCGGTCATCCATCTTATTTTGAGCTTCCCTCTCCCCATTACAGCAACCGCTTGCTTAGAAGACCCGCCGCGAGCCGTTCTCAAACAGCCAGATATGTCCTCTGCTCTCATTTCCCATACAGGCACTCCATTACGAGTTCGTCTGTACGCCGTTCTTGCTGTTGTATTCCTAGCTTTGACAAATCGATTAAGTCGATCCCTTTGGACCGGAGCCATCGATTCTACAAAGCGGTCAACTCTTTCAGCATCCCACCAACGCGTATCTTTGGAGGGGACATTTTCAATTAAGCCAGTTAACCCGCCTTGAACCAGATCAGGGGCCGTAGGAAGCGGAGTAATGAAAGTTTCAATCTCCGGGTCTTCATATAGCCAAGCGAGCCAATCCGGACGCAAGCATGAATCTTGCCCCCCCCCTTTAACTGGCTTTTTGGCACCTACAAGGAACAAGCGGGGTCGGGACTGAGGAATAAAACGCCTAGCATCTAGAGTAATCGCATCAACAGCATAACCCAGCTCGTTAAACTCTTTGGCGGCAGCACGAAGGTCTTCGCGGTTATGTGAAGTTGCTAGCCCAGTTACATTTTCAAGCACCAGCACATTAGGGCTACGCGCCCCCATTTCCTTGATGATACGTGTGAAACCAAAGAAAGCTGAAGACTCGCGCCCCCCCCGAAGACCTGCACGCTTTCCAGCAAGACTTAAGTCGGTGCAGGGCGATGAAGACCAAGCGATATCAGCTGTGGGGATATCTTTTCCACTAAGAGAGTGAATATCAGCCATCAATAGCTCTCCAGGGCCCCACTGGCCTTCATACATGGCTTTTTTCTGAGCATCGTAATCATTTGACCAGATTGTCTGGATGCCAGCAGAGTCTAAGCCAGCACGGGCCAAGCCAATACCTGCAAAAAACTCTAAGGCTGTCCAGCGCTTAGCGCCTGTAATGGGAACGATTTTCACTCTCACCCTCCTAAAATCGAGGCCCTCATCATCCCATAAGTTTGCGAATCGGTCATTTCACAGCTCACAAACCTTGCGTCTTAGCCTCTCCATACCCCTACAGCCGCCAGGCTGCATGCTTTATCCTGTCAGACCCGCTGTTCAGTCTTCTCTTTTTCCTGCAGCCAGGCTCTGACTTTTGCCCCATCCTGCTGCATCTCGCGCTGCAGCGATTCGATCTCTGCTTGCGTCAACGGATTGAGCATTCTTGAGGTGCCCAACTTCTCCTTGGGGGAGCTGGTCGAGTCCATAGCTAGGTCATACTCCTAAGATGCTTACTAATATTACCCAAACCCTTGCCGTCATCTGGTTAATCCACATCTCGATAGCCGCTGACGGCAATTTTCTTACTTAAATACAGTCACTTAAGACCAATGACGACAAAATCCGGGTTGAAAGACGACAAATCCCGGTATGCCAGAAATCCAGCTCAATGAACGGGAAAATGCGGCCTGCAGCCCCAATAACAGCTCCCTGCGGGTCGCCAACTGCATAAAAAACGATCACAACAACGACAGATTCCGGGTTAATGACGACAAATCCCGGTATGGCCCAGACCAGGCCAGGTTCCCTGTGAGCCCAAGTGCGACAAAATCCGGGTCAGCGCCTGATCCCTGCAGCACACTGCATCGCCACCAGGCTTGCCTGGTCGAGCTGGCCGATCCGGCCTTTCAGCAAGCATTCCACCAGGAACAGGTCTACCTGCAGCTCTGCTGCTGCAGTTTCAGCATCCCAGCCCTTGGCCGCGATATGTGCTTTCAGCCGCATCATGGCATCACTACGGGCCTTGAGGTCGGCCCGCTCTGCAGGGTCGTCTTCGATGGCATCCCAAATGCTGGTGAATGTTGAGTGCTTCATTCCGCTCTCCATAGCCTGAGCATATCCCTTGCCACCGTTATTATCCCGATCCGAGAATGACAGCAACAGCCAGGGCCGCTACCACAGCACGAACTCCACTCTGTACTGCATGGAAAAAAGGTACAGCACAGGTACACTCACACGTTTTGGCTGCTTTCGGATAATTACGCTAACTTACTGTTATTAAGATACTTTCTATTACGGCCAGCTACGTCACCCTACTCTTGATTTTGCTGGCTTTGCGGTATACCTTGCCAACTCATAATCGATTGGTCCCAGGTTCAAGTCCTGGTGGGCCCACCAATTTCCCCGTTCGATTTCCTTCTTGTAGCGTGAAGCATAAGTTGTCTGCAACTGGCGACGAGTACTTCACATGCCGCACAAAGTGCCCGCAGCACCTTTGTTTTGACAGGTTACAGCCGCCCTATAGAAAGAAAAGCGGCCCCATCCAAACCGCTTGCATACCTCTGATCACCTTATCGGCTGGAAGCGCATCAGGTCATCAATACTCGGCGGCATCCGGAACTCGGGGAACAGGCGTACAGGTGAAAACAGTTCGGGCCAGTATTCTTCGCTGGGCGCAAATTCCATGACAATCCGCGTCTGCAACTCATAACCTTCATTCCCGTCGCCTTTGCGCCTCTGCACGGTAATTTTCGCCGGCACGCCCTGCCGATAGGAGGCCAGCGTGCGCCTCCAGGGGACGTCGGACTGACTATCAACTTCGTCGACCTGCTTCAATTTCCCGTCGTTGTAGTAACTGTACCTCCGCATGATCGCCCCGCTGTAGCTCACTTCAGAAAGCCTGCCATTGCGGTCATAGTGATAACTATCGATGGTTTCATGCTGATCATCTTCTGTATCCCAAATCCTGTCATCACCGTATGAGCTTCGCTCCATCGCCGTCACTTGTTCTGACTCATTAAAGAGATAGGACTCGTAATACATCCACGAATCAGGACCGGCATCGGCGGTACCGGGATGGACGATCACGCGGTCGGCCAGGCGAGTGGCGGTGCCGGAATACAGGTTTGCGGAATTTGAGCCGTTGTAGCGTTGAACATCCTGTTCGACGCTATCGCCCAGATAGCGATAGGAGCGTGTTTGGTGGGCGGACGAGCACCCCCTCAGAAGCTTGATTGAGACGGCAACTGGATGAGCATCCATGCAGTACGCATCGAGCACAGCCGTCCAGGAGCTATCGGCAGCGAGGTCAATGCTCAGGGGGCGCTGCTCGGCATCGAAGCTGACGGTATTGGTTTGCGTGTGATCGACGATGGCTGGCAAATCAGGCTCATCCACCGTCGTGAGGTCGATATCAGAGGTAAATTCTGACAACGCCAATATCTCGGCAACCGTCGTGTCCAGGCCATCAAATTCGTAGTCGAGCACCTCCGTTGCGGTCCCACCAAAATGCTCAAGTTCGGCATTGATCAGGTAACTGTAACTAAAGTCCAAACCAGGCATGAACAGGCCGGTTACGAAACCGGACTCTTGCTGAAGTCGTCGGCCGTTACGCACCGGGCATTTCATCGGCCCATTATTCGAAAGGCCGAGTACAGCCAGCCCAGTAGCGCCCGTAGGCGACCCTATCATGCCGAGAAAATACAGATCCGGATAGCGCAGCAATGGGCTCGGCGCCGACATGTACTGACACTGTAGATAAGGATGCGACGTATCATCCCCGGTATCCCATGCCATATCTGGCCCGACAGAGTGCAGCTGCACGTTAATCGTGAGTTCGTCGGGGTATTGGAACTGCATACGCGCAACCTGCGCGCCGTCAGCGTCATAGAACCAAGCCCGGCTTGGTGCGCTGCTTGTGGCTTCCGTGACTGCGCCGCCACTGGATGAAGAGCCTCCCCCACAGCCGGCCGCCATCAGGGCGACCAGGCATGCCAGGCTGTTGCGCAGTGTTGTTGTCATAATGCTGTCCGAGAAATGTCAGGCTAAATAGCAGCCTACTGATGGCCGCGAGAAGCGATGCCACTTTAATGGCAGCGCCGCCTTATCAATCCGGTGGCGCGTACCCTCATTTATTTTTTCCCCGGTCGCATAATAATCCAGTTTCCCGACACAATCATGCTCACACCCAACGGGATCTGAAGGGAGAGAATGACAGGTGCGGGAAGGTTACAACTTCTTAACGCGCCGGTTTTTGCCCTTGATTTTGCCTTTCAATAATCGCTCCAGCGCCAGGTCAGCACTGTCACGATCGATAGCCACATAAGCCTGATAATCCGTGACGGTAATCTTGCCCACCTTGTTGCCGGCAATCCCCGCATCACCGGTCAGCGCGCCGAGAATATCGCCGGGGCGAAGCTTGTCCTTGCGGCCGGCGCCGATGCACAACGTAATTGTCGGGGGCTGCAAGGTGTCACCTTCACGGGGCTTCAGGCTACTCACCGGGTGCCAGTTCAGGGGCGCGCCCTGCAATTCTTCAATGGCCATGGCACGACGGGATTCGCGCGGCGCTACCAGGTTGATGGCCAGGCCCTTTTCACCGGCTCGACCGGTACGGCCGACACGGTGAATGTGGGTCTGCGGTTCATGGGACAGTTCTGCATTGATGACCATATCCAGGTTATCGATATCCAGGCCCCGCGCTGCCACATCCGTGGCAACCAGCACCGACAGGCTGCGGTTGGCAAACAACGTCAGCACCTCATCGCGCTCGCGCTGTTCCAGATCACTGTTGAGCACCATGGCCGACATTCCCTGCCGGCAAAGCTGGTTCACCACGTCCTGGCATTGTTTTTTGGTCACACAGAACACTACGCAGGACACCGGCCGGAAACAGGCAATGGCACGGGCCACCGCCTCTTCCCGCTCAGCAGGGTCTACCTCGTAGTAGCGCTGTTCGATCTGGCTATTATCGTGGAGCGCTTCCACCTCTACATGCTGGGGATTGTTCATGAAGGTTGCCGCCAGCTGCTTGATCCCTGCCGGATAGGTAGCCGAAAACAACAGGGTCTGGCGACGGGATGGCGTCTGCCGGATCACCTCGGCAATGCTGTCGTAGAACCCCATATCGAGCATACGATCCGCTTCATCCAGCACCAGGGTATTCAGCCCTTCCAGACTCAGCGTGCCCTTGCTCAAATGCTTGAGCACACGCCCCGGCGTGCCCACCACGATCTGGGCCCCATGTTCCAGCGAGCCAATCTGCGGGCCGATGGGTTGCCCGCCACACAGGGTCAGCACCTTGATATTGCCGGGGCCACGGGCCAGCCGGCGGATTTCCCCGGCCACCTGATCGGCCAGCTCCCGGGTGGGGCACAACACCAACGCTTGGCAACCGTAATAGCGTGGATTCAATGGATGCAGCAGGCCAAGACCGAAAGCCGCCGTCTTGCCACTGCCGGTGCTTGCCTGGGCAATCACGTCATGCCCTTTCAGCACAAATGGCAGGCTTTGTGCCTGCACCGGCGTCATGGTGGCGTAACCCAGGGTATTCAGGTTGGCGAGCAGTTCCGCAGACAGCGGCAGGGAAGCAAAAGAGGCATCAGTCACGGGAGCAGCCTGTGGCAAAGAAAAGTGGCAAGGAAACACTGACAACGCACGGCCAGCGTATGCCTAGTGTAGCAGTTGTCGCATTGCGGTGAGGATCAAATTGTGCGGCGACTGGAGGCCTCCGACTGGCACCTCTGATATAGTACCGGCAACCGGGAAATCTGTTGATCATGTCATTATTCCATCGCCCCGCATGCCTGACTCACCTGCACCGCGAAGAACTCGCCACCGGACTGGTGCGCGTGGGCTGCCACTACGCCCCTGAGCGTCTCTGCGACGACAGCTTTGCCCAGGCAGACATCCCCCTGCCGCCCTCCCTGAGTACGGCGGTGGCCAAACGCCGCAGCGAGTACCTGGCCGGCCGATGGTGCGCCCGCGAAGCGCTGGCGATGCTGGGAATGGAGGGCATCCCTGCCTTGGGCCCCGACCGGGCACCACAATGGCCCGCAGGCAGTCTGGGCAGCATTACCCATAGCCAGGGCATTGCTGAAGTGATGGTCGCCGACGCACGCCATTGGCTGACCGTAGGGCTGGACACGGAACAATGGCTCAGCGCAGAACGGGCAGCCCGGCTGTGCCGGGAATTACTGACCCACGAAGAACGGGAACAACTGGAAGGATTATCGCCTATTCAGCGCGCCAATCGCATCACGCTGATTTTTTCCGCCAAGGAAAGCCTGTTCAAGGCGCTCTACCCGATCACCGGCAAACGCTTTTATTTCCATGACGCGGAGCGCCGGGATGCCCGTTCACTGACCCTGCTGAAAACCCTGTCGCCAGACTGGAAGCTTGGTGCCAGCATTCCTTTTCGCTGGCGCGAACGACAGCAAGGCGTGCTGAGCTGGATTGCCCTGCCCCGTTAGCGGATTACGCTGCCATGCCCTTGCGGCACAGCCTGGGGCAGTCTTCACACAGCGCCGTGTCCGGCAAACGAAAGCGAATGCAACAGGTACGACGCACGGTGATCACGGTGCCGGTGTTGGCGTTCACCCTGTCCTGGTAGGCTCCGAACAAGGGATTTCTGTCACCGTTTTCAAAGGTGGGCTGATCAAGCAACGCCCGCCCCGGCGCCCAGAGCATCTCCGGTAAACCCGCCCCTTTCAACTCCCCCGTAAACCAGTGGATGTAACGGCTGGCATTACTCCACAGCACCCGGGTGGATAGCCCCAGTGCCTGCTGCCAGGCAGTGATAACCGGCTGCAGGTTATCCCGCATTATTCCCTCGAAACGGGACAGCGGGTGCGCGGATGCCACAATTTGTTGTCCGTCATCCGGCAACACAAAGACACCGGGCAGCCCCTGCGCATCCACCTCGACCGCCAGCACGTTCACCGACAAAGGCAATTCACGTTGCAGGATCAGGTTGGCCGCAAGCACCGGCGGCAACAGCCGCAAGAAATAGTATTTACTCCAGATGGAGAGCAGCGCCCGCTCGTCTTCCCCCTTCAAATCAGGGCGAAATTGATACAACGACTGCCGTAACCGGCCGGCATCAAACAGATCGGTTAACGGGATGGCCACATCGTTCGGCTCGGCCAGGCGTAACAAGCGGCCATAAGAAGAGAAGCCCCCTTGAAACAAGGGGGCCAGAGCAGGAATCATCAGCTTGCACAGGCCGTTTCGAGCGGCCGGCTCTGCCGTTCTATCAACGCATCCACCACTTCCTGGGAACGCACTGCCAAGATCGACAACAGGGTGTCACTGAGGCCATGGGTTTCTTCACAACAGCCCTGCAGGAACACATTGGCGTGGCAGCCTGATGCCATGGGCAACCGATAACAGCGCTCCACCCCTTTCTCCGACATCCAGTCCGCCATGGGCGACAGCAACTGCTCATGGCCATTGCGGTTATAACCGGTGGCCAGCACCACCCCGTCATAGACTTCAGTCTGCTCCACGCCAGTGTCCTTGTTGCGCAGGGTCAACAGCACACGGGTGCCATCATTCTGCACACCAACGATATCGCGGTTGGACAGGAAGCGGTGCTGCACCTTGCCGGTGACTTTCTGCAGATACAGACGCTCGTAGATCTGTTCAATTTCCGCCAGGTCCACTACCGCGTAATTGGTCTGACTGAAACGCTTGAGAAAATCCTGCCGCTCGGATTCCGGCCGGGCGTAGATAGTATCCGTGAACGATGGATCGAAAATTTCGTTCACAAAAGCACTGTCATCGGCCGGGTGCAGGGCCCGGCTGCGACTGACCAGATCCATCTTGCCATCCGGATACTGGTCCATGAGATCCAGATAGATTTCAGCGGCACTCTGGCCTGCACCGATCACCGCAATGCGGGGCGTTTCGTGGCGACCAAACCGCTCATATTCGTGTTTATAGCGCGATGAGTGAACCATGTTGTCACCCATCTTGCCGGCGAACACCGCCGGGATCTTCGGGTAACCACCAATGCCGATCACCAGGTTACGGGTAAAAATTTCCGTCTCACTGCCATCCGCGTTCCGTGAGCGAACGCGCACCCACTCCACTTCACCACCCTGCTCCACCGGCTCAATGGCAATCACTTCCTGGCCATAGTGCACATGCTCTTTAAACTGATCGGCGGACCAACGCATGTAATCGTTATATTCCACACGGGTAGGAAAGAAGGTGCCCATGTTGATAAAGGAATCCAGACGATTGTTGTCATGCAGGTAATTAACAAAAGTGAAACGGCTGGCGGGATTGCGCAGGGTCGCCAGGTCTTTCAGAAATGACACCTGCATGCGAGTGCCTTCCAGCAACATGCCGCCGTGCCATTCAAAGCGGGGTTGTTTTTCCAGGAAGCAGTAACGCAGGCCATCCAGGTCTTTCTGCTCGTCCAGTGCAATGGCAATGGCCAGGTTGGCCGGGCCAAAACCAATACCAACGACATCGTATTCCTGAGAATGAACGCTCATGGTGATATGTCCTCAATGTGGCGGAGGCCGAACGGCCTCCGGGTTATCCATACACCGACCACCGAAGAATTCGGACAGTCAGCCACTTGCTGCCGGATAGTGGTGGGCAGCGCGCCATGGCGGTTCAGAGTAAAAAAATCCGAACCGTGACTTTCAGCTCAGCTCGCAACGCTCAAAAAACGCATCACGATGCAGCACCATCAGGGCTGCGCGCTTGTGCGGAAAATCAAACTCCTTTGGCTTGGCAAATCGCCTGGCTTGAAGGTGTTGAATCATCCTGTCGTTATCCGAGCGGGGCTCGGACACAATCCTTGTGGTACGACAATCATCGAGAAACAGGTAATGGCAGAGCGCATTCAGCCATGCCTTTACCTTGTGCGGGCCGCGGTGATGGTCTTCGCCCACCAGCATGTGAATCCCGCGATCAAAATCCTGTGCATCGCAATACGGTGCGATGCGATCTTCCTTGGCCCAATACGCCTCAAAGTAGGCGAAGGGCTCATCATCAATGCAACCGATCAGGTTAAGCACTCGCGATTCTTTCGCCTGGCTCTCCAGGTAAGCGCGATGCTCTTCCAGGGTGCCGCTCTGTTCCCAGAAGGCAGCCACACGCTCGCTGTTCTGCCAGCGCATGAAACGGTGCAGGTCTTCCTCAATATCCAGCGTGCGCAGAGACACCCACGCCTGAATACCGGTATCAAAACGGCGGTACACTTCCCCCGCCGGCTTGGCGCGGCGTCGTGGGTGACGCCGGCCGGATTCATCCATGATCATGGTGACCGGATACGGCAAGGCATCGCCCTGGCTTAACCAGTCACCGGGCAGCTGCCAGAACATGTCGCGTTCCAGCCGTGCTGTCTGATTCTCTTCCTGAATCATGAAAGCCGCGTTAAAACCGCTCTCAAACTGCAGGGTGTTCATATCCGGCTGCGAGACAAAGAACGCCCAGGCAGCACGCAGAAGCTGCGTCGGTTCCTGGCAAGACCGCACCACACGGGCGATGCCGTCGGTCAGTTCCACCGTTAGCAAATCCTGATCATCCCACTGGCACCGCCACTGCGGTGCCAGTGCCTGTTCAAACACATCCAGCCGCTGCCCACAGGGCAGCGGAATGGATTGGTGGTTGCCATTACCAGGCATAGGTCACGCTACCGATAACATTGCGACGGTCGCCGTACCAGCACCAGTAGTTACAAGTCGCCACATATTCTTTATCAAGAACATTCTTCGCAGCCACCTGGAACTTGAAATCGTTCCATTGGTAGGCAACGGTCGCATCAGCCACAGTGTAAGAAGGTACTTTCATGCTTTTTGATTCAAGGTCATCACCATAAGTGCTACCGACATAACGTCCGCCACCACCAATCGAGAAACCTTTCAATGGCCCCTGCAGGAATTGGTATTTAACCCAGGCAGACATTAAACGCTTAGCCACCTGGTTAGGCTGATTCCCTTCAACGGCCGCGCCTCGCGCATCCGATTTAATTTCCGGATCCACCAATGTAGCATTAGCAACAAAGCTCAAGGATGGCGTAATGTTTGCCACACCTTCCAGCTCAACCCCTTGACTCTGAACCTCTCCAATTTGGCGAAACGAAGGGGTACCCGCAGTACCTGAAGCAAGATTTTCCTGACGAATCTTGAATGCCGCGGCATTGAAATAGCCATCAAACCCATCGGGCTGAAATTTCAAACCAACTTCGACCTGATCTCCCGATTCTGGCTTGGCGGGATTGTTATTTGCATCCAATTGAATAATTGGCTGGAAGAACTGTGAATAGCTCGTATACGCCGTCAGTCCATTACCAAACAACCAGACCAGGCCTGCATTCGCAGTCCATTCATCATTATCGTAATCCAGATCAACGCCGGCATCTTTATTATCAAACTCAGTATCGACACGGTCATGACGGGCGCCGAGCATCAGCACAAGATGATCCTGAATTTTCACTTGGTCCTGCAAATAAAAACCCAGCTGGTAGCTATCCGTGGTTCGACGCTCACGATCAGCTTCCGTCAAACGATTAGCACCGGGCAAGGCGCCATCCAACAAGAAGACATCACCTGCGGCTGAATACTGCGGGTTATATACATTCAACGTATTTGCCGCAAACACCCCTGGCGCTACTTCTTCGCCCACAACAGGATCGGCGGCATAGTCCTTTCCATCAATATTGAGCAATTGATAGTCTACGCCTGCGAGAAGCGTGTGCTCCATGCCGTTAATTTCCCACTTATGGGTAAAGCGGTTATCCACATTAAAACTATCCGCATGCCCGTCTTCAGTAGAGGCATACCGAACGACTTCACTTCGCCCTGTAGGAACGCCAAAATCGTCGGCATAGGCAAGTGCATACATCTGAATCAGATCGACATCGATTCGACCATAGCGAAAGCTCTGCTGGAACGATGTTTTTTCGCTAAAGTCATGTTTGAGCTCATAGCCCAATGTGATCTGGGTGCGATCAAATTTCTCAAAATCCGGGTTACCCACTGCCACATCATCATCGATGAAACCATTTCCTCCCTGACTAGGGCTAAGAGTTCCTTCTGAAAGGTGGAACTGCAAGGCAGGATCGGAATTATCTTCCTGGTAGCTCGCCAGCAATGTCAGATCGGTTTGCTCCCCCAGCGCCAGCTTAAGTGATGGAGCAAAGAGGACACGTTCTTGTTCTACGTCATCTACCTGCGTTCCATTCTCTCGCCCCAGGACCTGCACACGAAAAGCATGGCCATCACCGATGGGGGCACCCACATCGACAGAAACCTGCTTGCGATCCCAGGTGCCGTATTCCACACCCACAGAGCCAAATGAGTAATCCTGTGGCCGCTTGCTGATTACATTAATGACGCCACCAGGAGGCGTTTGCCCATACAGAACGGAAGCTGGGCCACGAAGGATTTCTGTCCGCTCCAGCTGGAAGGGATCAATCTGCCAACTGTAGAAGCCACTCGAATAAGTTCGAGTCCCGTCGCGATACAATCCATTGTTTGCCTGCTTAAAGCCGCGAACAATAAACCAGTCTTGTTTATTGTCTTCCCCATAAAACCCCGCCTGAACCCCCGGGGTATAGCGCAGCGCATCACTGATGCTGACAGCAGCCCGGTCATCCATCTGCTCACGGGTGACGATTGAAACTGAGCGCGGAGTCTCACTGACCGGGGTATCGGTTTTCATGGCGGTCATGCTTCGCTGCCCCACATAACCGAAGTCATCCCCGCCGTATGCGTCGTCTGACTGCTCGGCATTCACCTCGATAGTCTGCAATTCATCAGCGTCCTGCTGCTCTTCTGCCCAGACAGGTGACGCCGCCATTGTCGCGGCTACCGCCAGCGCCAGCGGATTGCGGCCCCACTTCAGCCCCCGGATCAGCCCGCTCTCGGTCCGATTCCCCATGGTCGTTCTCCTAACAATCGTAAAAACTACAGTAATAGGAATGATTCGCAACTGCATTATACAGATTGCAAACCTTACGACTAGTGCACAAAAAAAGTGATTAGCCGGGCATTTCAGTCAATGGTTGCTGAGCGTTGCTCCGTTCAAGCCGGGCCGGCAGGCCCTGTAAAAAGGTGGCCTCACGCACAATCGTCAAATGATCCGCCTGCACGGTGTCGCTGTGGGCGAAATCAACACACGCGGCCAGCCCGTTCTCAAGAGTCCGGGCACGGCCCGCCGGCTCACTGGCCCACCAACTGTGTACCGGGGCCTGCAACGTTGGCAGCTGATAGCCCCAACATAAATCCCGCAAATGTTGCTCCACCGCCCAGGCATGCAATAACTGCGCAGCACTGTCGGCCACCGCCGGCTCAATGGGTTGCGTGGCCAGCCATTGCGCAAAGTTCTGCGGCCACTGCGCCGGTTTGCTGTCACGCAGGCGCGCAATGCAATCATCCAGCGCCATGGACGACGCCGAGGTCAGCAGCATGCCCAGATGTTCCCGCAACGTCTGCTGCGCCTGCGGCGATGACCACTGGTCTTCCGCCACTTCGTGGCCCGGCACATAGGTATCCAGCAACCCCACAAAGGCCACGGTTTCGCCAGCCTGTTCCAGCCGGTGAGCCAGCTCCATGGACAAGGCGCCCCCCAATGACCAGCCCAGCAAGTAGTAAGGACCTTCCGGCTGCTGCTGGCGCACCGTACGGTAATACCGCTCGGCCATTTCATTCAGTGACGGATCAAACCAGCCAGGCTCCAGGAAACTGCGCGATTGCAGGCCCCGTACCTGCCACTGCCCTTCCAGGCTGGCGGCCAGGGCCTGATAACCGGTGGTGCGTCCAGTCACCGGATGCGGGCACCACAGTACAGGCAGATCGCCGACCCGGTTCAGGCGCGTCACCAGTGCCGGATCGGCGCAGGCTTCACGGGGCGCATCCGCCAGAGCCAACAATGCCTGCAAGGCCTGACGGTAACGGCCACACCAATGCGCAATCTGCTGCTCGTCATACACACTGGACGCAAAATCCCAGACCAGCTCCAGCTGCCCGCCGACCACCTGACCGTTAATCGCCAGGGGGGACGCCATAGGGTTGTCGCCCGCCTGGGCAGTGCCGCCGCCGCGCAACGGCGTAAAGCCCTGAATCAAGGCATCGTCGTGGTACTGCCCCAGATAGTTGAACGTGACCGGCGCATCCGGGCTGTCGTTCAGTGCGCTGTCAGCAAGAAAACGCAAAGCGCCATAGCCCACACCGCCATCCGGTTCGGTTTGCTGTAATTGCTGCGATACCGCAAACAGGTTCTGGCGCGGGTCGTCGGAGAACGGCAGCGATACCGGATACAGGCTGGTAAACCAACCCAACGTCCGGCTCAGGTCCATGCCCGGCGCCAGGCGGGTTTCCCGGCCGTGCCCTTCCAGATTGATAACCAGGTTTTTATTTTCAGCAGGCGCATGGCTGGCAGCGCGATTGCCCACGGTTGCGGATCGCGCCACCAGCGACGCGCCTGCAGCCGAAGGTTGCAGCGTTCGGGAAAGCGCAGTCAGCAAGAGCGCCGGCACGCTAACGCCCAGCTTGGTTGGCGCATCCTGTAGCAGCCGGCGGGTATCCGCCTTGTCCAGCGACAAGGTGGCACTTTGCTTTTCGGCGTAAGCCGGCAAGGCAGCCGATGTCTTGTCCGGTTGCTGGGCCTGCCAGAACTGCAAGCGTTCATCGCCATTGTTCTGCAGCCATTGCAGTAATGCCTGGTGCCAGTCGCCCAGATTGTGGGTACGCTCCGGCAAGGTTATCGCCTGGCACGCCAGTGCCTGTCCATAAGCACTGAGCAAATCGTCCAGCAGAATACGCCAGGACACCCCATCCACCGCCAGGTGATGGATCACCAGCAACAACCGATCCGGCTGCTGCGGAGTTTGCACGTAAAGCACACGGAACAGCTCCCCTGCTTCAATATTCAGGCTTTGCTGGGTCTGTTCACACAAGGCGGATACCGCCGCATCATCCGGAGCCTGCCGCCACCACAATAATTCATGGCCCGGTGCATCCGCCGGCAAACAGGTTTGTGTCCAGCCGTTCTGCTCACGGGTAAAATGCAATCGCAGGGCGTCGTGCTGTTGATACAACGCCTGCAGCGTCGCCTCCAGCGCCGGCCGTTCCATGGGAGCATCCAGCGCCAGCCACAGGTGCTGATTCCAGTGACTGGGGCTGGGCGGATTCAGGGAGAAGAAATGCTGCTGAATGGGCAACAGGGGTAGCGCGCCCTGCAAGGGCTGTTGAGAAATAACTGACGCCTGGGCACTCACTGCCTGCACCGCCAGCTCTTTCAATACCGGCTGCTCGAACAGCTCTTTCGGGGTTAACGCCAGACCTTGCTGGCGGGCACGGCTGACCACCTGCAAGGCAAGAATGGAGTCACCGCCCAACGCAAAGAAATTATCATCCCGGCTGACGGTTTCACGGCCCAGCAGTTGTTGCCAGATCGTCGCCAGCGTCTGTTCATTATCCGTCTGTGGTGCATCACCTTCGCTGGCGGTTTGCCACTGCGGTGCCGGCAACGCCTTACGGTCCACCTTTCCCGCCGGGGTCAGCGGCAAGGCCTCCAACACGATCAACTGGCTGGGCACCATATAGTCCGGCAGTGAGCCCGCCAGCGCCGCCAGGATGTCATCGGTAACGATCGGACCACGGGGCACCACATACCCCACCAATTTATCCCCGGCAGGCGATGGCTGCGCCACCACGGCCGCCTCACGAATCGGTTCATGACCCAACAACTGGCTTTCAATTTCACCCAGCTCAATACGAAAGCCGCGAATCTTTACCTGCTGATCCACCCGGCCCAGGTATTCCATCACGCCATCGTCCCGGTACTTCACCAGGTCCCCGGTGCGGTACATGCGCTCGCCGGGTTCGCCGAACGGGTCCGGCAGGAAACGCTCCGCCGTCAGGTCCGGGCGCTGATGGTAGCCACGGGCCAGGCCCACTTCGTTGCCGATATACAGTTCCCCCGCGACGCCAACCGGCACCCGGTTAAGATCCTGATCCAGCACATACAGTTTTCTCGGCC